>Ga0102963_1001543_pt1 | contig 10170 bp, 4 predicted proteins | sample SalPon2_C_H2O_MG_2_FD_84522 | JGI IMG/M metagenome (GOLD analysis project Ga0102963, IMG submission 84522) | Salt pond water microbial communities from South San Francisco under conditions of wetland restoration - Salt Pond MetaG SF2_C_H2O_MG | ecosystem: Environmental > Aquatic > Non-marine... | reverse complement strand
ATCAGTTACTAAAACTGCATTTGGATGAGGATCTGTCGTTCCACCGAAATCATATGAACCGTTATTAGTATCTGTCCACTCAGCAAAAGAAGTTTGATCACAATAATCAGTTACATCAACTCCATCAAAGAAAGCATAAAATCTAGTGTTAGGCTTCAATAATTCTGCTTTAAAATAAATTTTACGAGAACGTATGAATGGAATAAAGTTAGTTTCAACAACTCTATTTCCGAGATTCATAGTATTCGTTGAAGAAGTTACAGTTGTTGTAGTACCTCTGCGAGTTTGTTCTGAAGTTGTTGTAGCAGTTGTAGTTGTAGTTGTATTAGAAACATTAGTTGTAGTAGTAGAATCTCCATTATCTGTAGTTGTTACATCATTCTCAGTAACAGATACTGCTTCTTCTTCGGTACCACTCCAGTTAGTTTCCCATTCATTCCAAACAGTTCCAAGTACTCCATTTGCTTCTAGAGAGGATACCATTTGGTCATACATAGAATCATCATTAATTACAACATCAGGTAATACGTCAACTTCTTTCCATTCATCAGTTTCAGGCGATAGTTTTAAGACACCATTCCAAGCAAATACGTTGTATGGGTTAATAAACTCACTACCAGAAGCATAAGGCTGTTTAATATAGCTACTAACCTGATAAGGCAACATAGCTAGAGATCGGCGCTTGGTTACTAAACCAGTATCAGATGGATCTCTAATTAAGTTAACACTTGTCTCAGTAAACTTAGGACGTAAAACACCATTGGCTCTATCCATTGCGCAATTATGATCTGGGTGAGTAGTATTTGCTACGTTATGACCATAAAATCCATCAACTATAAAACCGTTCTTAAATCTTTGATTTCCATTATCGTCAAAGATCTGAGTATCTGATGCTTCTTTTTCAATTAAAGATAGAGATGTGTAATATTCAAGATTCTTAATACGCTTTTCAAGTTTACCGATGTCACGCATTGTATATCGCTTATTATCGATTTGCTTGAGTTTAACTTGTTGAATATCATACACATATCCAGGATTTGTTATGGTGTAAATAACCATTGAATCATCTGGATCTTTAGGTGGCTTAGGACTAATGCTTGAAACACCCTGAGCAATTGCGATTTCACCAAAACGGGAAATATACAATTTATCGATACGAGGCATATAAAACGTCATATCAGTTTGTAATAATGAATTGACTCGAACCATTGATGTAGTACTAAATCCGCCACCAGTAGTTGCAGTAGGTCTAAAGTCAATAGCATCTCGAAGACTAAATGTACCTTTCAATCCAGAGAAATTCGGAATTGCTTCGTATTTTTCAGCTTCACTTACAACCGAATAGTTAGAAGCTTGATAGTATGAATCAACAGCAAAGAAATCGCCAGGTCCATGAGCATAATAATCAAAGTCAACTGTAAGAGCAGTGCCATTAGCAATACTTTCTCCACCAATTAACTTAATAGATCCAATACCATAGATATTATTACGTTGTCCATTATTCAATCTAAATAGACTAGTGTAATCATTTCCACTTCCATCAGTAATAGAATTAATTCGAATAATATCAGCTTTATCTAGAGAATATTCTAAAGTTCCGGTAGAAAATGTTATTGAATGATTAGATACATTAGTTTCAGTCTTAGATCGAAGTTTAACATTAGCACCAGATCGGCGTGCGGTATATACAACAGAAGCACTAGTTCCAGTTAATCCAGTAACTGTAAATGATCCGGTACCAAGACCAGATCCAACAGTAGCTACTTGTAATGTTCCACCGTCTACAGATACCAATACATCAGTTGTATTGGCTAATACACCAGAATCAACGTTAACGGTAGCAGTACTACCAACAATTGAAATACTTGTTGCTCTAAGTCTAACATCGTAAGACAATTCAACATTACTTTGAACATTACCTACTGAATCAACTTGTTTAATTGTCTTTAAAGATGTATATGGAAGCTTAAATAAAAGTGAATTGAGGCCAGCATCGAATCTTTGAGCTGTACCACTTAATAGACCGGTACTAGTTCCTAAATTAGCAGCAAAACCAGATCCACTAACACTCTTAACAGTAGTAAAATTACCAGAAGTAATATTGACATCGAAAATATAAAGACGATAATGATTACCTAGTACGGTATCAGAAACATATTCAATTTCACGTACTCGAGCTGTACCTTGATTAGTACCACTACCGCCAGTACCGCTATATAAATTAATTGTACTAAATGCTGATATATCCGGTGAACCAGTAACTGTATCTGGCTTAAGTCGAATATAGTTACCAACCAAAGCTGCTAAATTTTCTTCTTCTACAGTAAAAGTATCTGAAATAGCACGAGGCTTTGTATATTCTAAATCTTTAATTGTAGTAAGATCAATTCGATAGCCTTTAACATACGCGGTGCTTGGTTCTACACCAACATAAATTTTATCTCTGTCACCACCTTGAGCAGAAGTATATTTACCTTCGCCATCGCCGGTGTCTAAATGCTCTCTTACATCTAATAAGAAAGGTTGTACACAATAATTACCAGATTCTTCATGAGTTCTACGAGCCAATCTTTCGGTCAACGTTGTTTCATTTCTTTGAACAGAGTCAGTTTGATCTACTTTGGCAATACCATTTTTAAATTTAGCTAATAAAATTCTGTTAGAAGTTGTATCAGTTGAAAAATCTGTGTTATAATTGTCCTTAGCTAAAGTACATTTAATGGTATATCTGTTAGCACCAGGAGCTGCAGCATTTGGCGATCCAGTTGCATTATCGTACAAAGAGGAATCTTCAGCGGCAGTAACAATTTCGTCATTGATTGCTAAATATACTGAATACGTTGGAGTAGGACCATATTTATCTAAGATAAGTGATTGTGGTTCAACATAAACATAACAACCAGATATAAAATAAACACTTTCTTCTAAAACTACTTTTGAACCATAGCCTGTCGCATAGCTAATAGTTGATGGAGTTCCTGCTTCATCGATATCAGCACCAGCACCTACTCGCCCGTATCGTGTTACACCAAATGCAGAACCATCGGCATTAGCAATACTCTCAATTATTTCACCAGGAGCAAATCGGCTTATGATATTATTAACACCACCTTTCTTAGTGTATTTTATATAAAGAGTATTAGGTTCGTTTCCGTCAAGAGCAACTACATCAATAACTTCGGCCTCAACCTGATTTCCATTACGAGCAGTTCCACGAATAATAGTTCCAACAAATTCATCAAAGTAATTAGATGTGGTATATGGTACAGAATTATAAGTAAAATTTTCTTCAATCTTAATATAATCTAGACTAAACTCTTCAGTTAATTTACCACCAATAACAGCATCACCGTCTTTAAAAGCATATTGACCAAATCGATCAATCTGCCCTTGAAGCATAGTCTGTAATTGAGTTAATTCACGAGCTTGTACTGAATACCCAGGTCGAAACAAAATTCTTTGAAAGCCTTTTGATTCATCATAATCGTCAAAATACGGTGAAGAAGGATGATTTTTTACATTTGTAATTGACATATGTGTCTACCTTAAAATTCAATTATCAGTTTAATATCTTCAATCTGATTTCCAGTTGCGGGTCTATTAATTGGATTTCTATTTTCTAAGAAAATAACTTGTCCCGATCCTGCCGCATACTCTGGATTTCCTAATGTATCTATAGTTTGAATATTTGTTGAACCAGCATTAACACCAGCAACAATATCTAAAGATTCACCAGCTTGGAAATTTCCATAACCAGTTTTGCTATTTTGGTAATAGTATATAGTACTTGTAGCACTATCATAATCTGCTACATAAGCTAGAGCACCGGTTGTTTGTCCTTGGACAACATTGTCTTCTTGAGGAGCAGTAGAAGGAGAACCAGATAGTACCATAGATTTAGTAGCACGTAATGTATTTGCCGTTGCGATATTAGTAGTACCAAAATCATACGGGTTTCTAACCAGAGTGATTTGTCTAAAATCTTGTCCAATAGCAAAGTCACCATCTTCTGATCCATCTAATCTTGCGTTAACACCGATAAAGAAAGCACCAAGCTCGCGAACTGGATCTACACCATGACCAGAAGCAGGAGCAAGAACAGCTCGAGCTGATGCATCTGATCCACCGCCACCGCTAAATGAGATATCAGCTACGGTATAATTGGTGCCTTTTGTATCAACATCAATACTTGTTACAACACCGCCTGCGACATTAGCAGTAGCAGTAGCACCTGTTCCGTCACCAGTAATTGTAACAGTAGGAGCAGAAGTATATCCTGTTCCGCCATCAGTAACAACAATTCGTTCAATACCTAGATGAGTAGCAGAAGCTGCTGAGTTGATTTGAACCTGCTGTTGGTTATAATCTACATCCTCTTCAGCCAATAGAGGAGAAGTAGCAAGTGTTTTGACAGGCATAAATGAATTTGTCAAGAACTTTTCAGAATCTTCAGCGGTAATGGTGTACATAAATTTCCATACATAACCATCAGCAGTTGTTTCTTGAGGATCAGTTCCAATATGTACTGGCTTTTCACTAACAGCACCACCGCCAGCAACAATACACTTATAAACTTTAAATTCGTCAGTAACAACATAGAATCTTTTATCGTAAATATCAGTATCTGAAGAATCCCATGCAACATATACCTGACCAACTGTCCAATTGTATCTTGGTACTACATGAGAAGCTGAACCACCTTCAATCTTTTTCAATCCTATAAGATTTTGTTGAGACTCAGCGATATCATCATAATGATCGTTTGGCACAAATGGAATAGTATCTGTTAGATCACTAATCGTATTTGACCAAGCATCCGCTTTACCAATTGCTACGTAAAGACTATTACTTACATCAGCGATATCTTCTTTGAAGTTTTCCGCGTTTAAAACTCTAAATTGAGTTGTTACTATGGCTGTCATTGCTTTTTCCTATAAGTTTATAACCGAAGAAATTAATCTAGATTTACAAAAGTGCTTGTGTTATAGTTATTTATAACTGTTTCTCCGGTGTTTTTAATTGATAAATTGCCCCACATTTCAATAGGTTGGTTTTTATAAAACTGAGCTTGTGAATCACGCGCATCAGTTTGTGTTAATGAATAATAGTTATTATTAGGATCTAATGCGCTAGAATTATCAATAAGATTTAATAATAGCATCAATACCATTTCAGTATCTTTAGCACGTTGTTCATTAATAACAGGACTTGCAAGTCTGAGCAACGGCTCTTCAATATAACCAGATCCAACATTTGTTAGCGTAATATCTTCAATCTGAGAAGGCACTAAATACGCTTCAGCAGTAGCTGCTACACTTGGATTGCCTCCAGTGAATGTAACTGTTGGAGTCTTTTTATATCCAGATCCTGGATTATATACTGTGACACCTTCGACTCTACCATTCGCATCGATACGTGCAAACCCTTCAGCAGTTGTGCCACCAACGTCATCGGGAGCACTAAAAGTTACTGTTGGCACAGATTGATATCCGCGACCATAATTGATCATATCTACAGTATCTATACTCGTATTTACTAATGTAAATTCTGCTTCTGCATTTACATTCGTTTGGAGTAATACACCATTCTCGTCTGTTTCGGTAGGAGCTGAGAATATTATTTCAGGTGGTTTTCTATATTCATTATAGTTTTTATTGCCAATAAAGACATTAGCAATTGTTCCAACATCAACATTTCCAGCAACTGATGCAGCGGCTGCAGCATAATTAGATCCACCACTATTAACAGTAACAGTATCAATTCTACCAAATTCATCAATTGTACACGATACAGAGGCATCAACAATTGTTTGTCCTGAAGTTGGTATACCTGTAACAGTAATTGTAGGAGCCGAAGGATAACCCCAACCTGGATCTAAAATTTGTGCCGATGATACTGATCCATTACTTACTATCAATGATATTGAACCTGATTGATGACTACGTGCAAAAATGAATGGTAAATATTCTGCTGCAAATGCTTCAACAAGTAATGGCAAATCTTCGGCACCAAGTAAACCTGGCTGAATTCCGGGCATTGACGATAAGGTAAATCTTCCAAAGCGCGGATAAACATTTACAAATTGATCTATGCCAAATTTATTAACTGTTACTCCCTTATTATTATCTCCAAGTTCAGATCTTAAAAGATTAATTGCAATCAAAATTTCGCCAAAGAAAATAAATCCAGCAGGGTGTACAAGTCGATTATAGATATCTTTCCAAGTGTCTAGGTTTTGACCTGTACGAATCAAATAAGAAAACTTTTGATAAAAATATGAATCATGCAAAAATGTATCGTTATTAGACAAGAATCCTTTCTTATCTAGATATTGTTTAAGGTCATTATCCCAATTACCTGATGAAGGTATGAGCGTTTTTTCATATGGATAATCTACCGTTACTTCGTCATCAAATAATAGTCTAAAAAAGATCTCAATAGAATCTGTTGAACCGCGAATCTTATAATATTGAACTAATGACTTATATAAAGATCTTCTATCAACTTGCAAAGATCGAGGAATAAATGAAGCAATTTCTCTTTGAATTAATTCTAAATAGTTTTCTTCTGCTTTGTCAATATCAAGAGCAGCTTCAATTGTATTCATTGCCCAAGATGGTCCAGGACCAGCCCAAAACTTTGTAATAGTAGTTAACGTAGCTGTTTGAGTATTATACGCTTCTAATCCAGTAACGGTAAATGTCTTACCAATAGAGCTTGTTGAATCGGCCAAAGATCCAGGAAGGTTATTACCATTAGTAATAAAAACATTTAGTGCTGACAATGAAATTTGCGTAATTACACCTGCAGCATCAGTAACTATTAATGTTGAATTAGATCCGTCTTCGTCAGTAAAAAAAGTATCATTTTCATTACGTGGATCTGGTATTCTAAAAACAGCTTTACCATCTAAAACAACATCAGTGTATACTTCTTCATTGGATTGATATATGAATTCTTTTAAATTCATAAACTCATAATACTTTTCTAATAATACTTTTAAATTTTCAGCATTAGTTAAAATATCAGAGGGAATCAATTGATCAACTCTGATATTCTCTTTTGTCTTTCTTCTCGAGGATGCAATAGATTCTATAAATCCAGGAGAAGAAGTATTAGATGGAATAGTAGCCATAATTCTTATCTATGCCTTGAAGATGTTGTATAATTAATTGCACCAGAAGATCCTGCAACAGCAATAGTATCAGATTCACCTATAATATTAACACGTAATGGATCGATTGAAATTAATTGATTACGCTTTGGAGCAATGTCTAAAGAGTTTGGTATAATCGTAATTCTAATCTGATCAGTTGTATCGGGCCTAAAGTTTCTTAATTCAACAATACCAGTGTCTGGATATAGTCTACCACAATCTGCAATTACTACAACTTCTTGACTGTTTACAATTTTATATACGTATATTCTACGATTACGTGTAGTGCTATCGATATAGGCATCTCCAAAGAAATGATCTATACCATTAATCTTAAATGCCGTAGACGATAATATACGTCGCTCAGTTAACGAAGATTGATAAAATTGAGCGCTATAAGTTAACGTAAAATCATTATCTGAATTATTACTCGGTGTAATAATCTTGAACATATATGGTCTAACATTAGAGTTTTGAATTGATGGATCAGCATTATCAATTGCTCTTAAGAGTTGAGAATGCCTAAATACACCGTCAAACTTATTCAAGTTGTTAAAGTCATAATCAGAAATAGTGTCACGTACTACTGATAACAAATCAACTTCAGTTCTATCAGTTAAGTTTGGATTATATTTAAAGAATACATCTAATTCTAAATATGTAAAATTAGGATCTACAATTACCGGAGTAATAGATACAACATTCTTTCCTTTTAATATATCATCGACAATAAAGTTCTTTTCTTCTTGAGTTAAAAACTCAGAAGCAATGGGTTTAATGGATATAAACACTTTACCATAATCTGGTGGCTCAGCATTTTCTCCGCCCCATGCAGAAATAGAAGAAATGTTGGGAAATTGCTTTTGAATAATTGCTCTATAATCGTCCGCAGTCACAGCTCTGTTCTGTGCAGTATATGTTAATGGAGCATTGTATCGAATTGACTCTAATGTTTCTTTTTCAACACCACCTGATGCCGCCAATACAGTTGTTACAGTGATATCGCTAAACCCACCAATATTATCAACCATTTCAAATGATCTTGCGCCATTTGAATCTTCGCCCTGTGTATAAACATAATCAAGAGTTACAATATTATTATCTGATGGTTTTTTACCTAAGATACCATCTCCAAAATATATTTCAAAATAACCATTTGAATTTTCTTGAAGATTATAAATTTGAGATGTAGAATCAATATTAAGTAATGATTCAAATAGTTCGTAAATATCGAAACCTTGAGAATCTGTATTTTGCTGAACACGTACTCGTAAAGTAGAAGTATCTACATCATCATCTGGTATTTGAAACTTTTGATTTTCAATATCATTATCTACTCTAAATTTAATAGTCTTATATGAACCTTCAACTATTTGAACATTAGTAAAATTAAACGTGTTATTAACTTTAGTCGCTGTCTGATTACTAATTACTACGAATTGATATTCTTCACCATCAACATTGGTTGTTAATTTAGTGCCTCGAGGTAGTGTCAATGTAGCAGGAACTGCGCCAATTTCATTTGCTACATTAACTAACAAATTTACTCGAGCTCGAGGTGCTAAGCGAGAACGAGGCGTATAACCAAGCAACTTTGCACGAGTAACAACATTACCTCTAATTTGAGCTGAATCTAAAAATGCTTCATTCAAAGAGTAGTGAGCAGCAATTGCATTATAATGTGTATTATACGCTAATACATCTAACAACACGCTCAAACCAGAACCTTCGAAGTCGTAGTCATTAAACTCGCTTTGAGTTCTTAAATAGTTTTTTAGATTTTTCTTTATCTGATCAAAATCTAATTCAGTTACATTTAAATTAGTAGCCATAGTGATCTTACCTTAGCCTTTGTAATCGTATTTCTACATCTTGTTTAGTGTCATATTCTTTTATATTATAAGTGACAGATATTCTATACGCGTTCTGATCAGCAAGGTCTTCAACTATAACTCTAAAAACCTGTATACGTGGTTCATAAACTTTTAAAACCCTTATAATATTTCTTTGTAACGCATTTTTAGTTATTGTATCTGCTGGTTCAAAAAGAAGACCTCTTAGGTTACCACCAAGTGTGGGTTGAAAAGGTCTTTCAAAAAAATTAGTTATAATAAGATGGCGCACAGAATTCTTAATTGCTTCATCGTCTTTTAAAGAAATAATATCCTTACGAATAGGATGAAGCTTAAGGCTCAAATCTAGATCAGTATATTGTTTTCTACGTGAAACAACTCTAGATCTAGAATTCTCTTCTGGATGTTTATCTGATAGTAATGCCATACTAGTATTTATACTCCCATATTAAGCGTTAGCTTTTTCTTCTAATTTTTTAGATCTACGCTCAGCAGCTTCTTTCATTGCAGTTCTAAAATCACCTGCATTTGGCCCATTAGAAGCTTTATATTCTAGCCATGTTTTTTCAAGTATTCTTCCTTCAGCAAGAAAATCCCATGTGACGTCAGGATTTTGAGATAGCAATGTACCTTGTCCTCTTCTAAATCCTTCTTGATCATAAGCTCTAAATTTCAATTCATCGTATGTAGTACCAGTTGCATCAGCTATTTCAACAAATAATTCTTGACCGGTTAACTCAAGAAAAAGAAAGTTAACCTTTTTAGACCCAGTCAGCTTTTTAGTTTTTTCACCAATTAATTTAATTGCCTTTCTTTTAACAAAATCAAAATATTCTCTATTATATTCGTATTCTAATTTTTCAACGACTGGTGGTGGTTCTTCTACAACAGGCTCTACCTCTGGAACTTTTGGTTCAGCTGGTTGTTCTTTTACTTCACCATCCTTTTCTTCAACATTAGGTATTTTAGCACAAATAGTATCTAAATCAATTGTTGGAGGAAAACTGTTTAAACCTAAATCAGAAATAAGAGCATTTAAATCCGGAACCTTTTCACCAAACTTAGCTTTGATTTCAGCTATCTCAGCAGCAAAATCAATTGGGCTATTAATATTAATTAAATCAGACAACCTTTGTTGTAAACTATCAACGGTAGGTATCT
>Ga0102963_1001539_pt1 | contig 10180 bp, 7 predicted proteins | sample SalPon2_C_H2O_MG_2_FD_84522 | JGI IMG/M metagenome (GOLD analysis project Ga0102963, IMG submission 84522) | Salt pond water microbial communities from South San Francisco under conditions of wetland restoration - Salt Pond MetaG SF2_C_H2O_MG | ecosystem: Environmental > Aquatic > Non-marine... | reverse complement strand
GTGCAGCTTTTGCATATAAGTTTTTATCTTGCCATAAAGCAATGATTGCAATTGATGAAGCAACTACAATTAAAACACCTACATCTAAAAGAACTAAAAATATAATTGGATTAAGAGATCACGCTAAATATAGAAGAATACTTACAGGTTCTCCTGTAACTAAATCACCTTTAGATTTATTTTCACAATGTGAATTTTTAGATCCTTGGTTATTGGGTCACCAATCTTATTATACATTTAAAGCAAGATATGCTGTCACTAAAAAAATTGAAGTCCAGGGTAGAAGAATTGAAATAGTTGTTGGTTACAGAAATCTTGGTGAACTATCAGATAAAATAAAAGCTTTCTCTAAAAGAATTCTTAAAGAAGATTGTTTAGATCTTCCTGCTAAATCATATGTTAAACATTATGTTGAATTAACACCTGAACAGAAAAAAGTTTACCAACAAATGAAGAAAGAAGCCATAGCTTTCTTAGACGGTAAAATGCAATCGTCAGCAACTGTTATGACTCAATTAATGAGACTTCATCAAATTACTTGTGGTCATTTCACTGCTGATGATGGAGCCATTAAAGATTTACCTTGTTCTAGATTATCTGAATTAATGACTATATTAGAAAATATTGAAGGTAAAACCATTATATGGTCTCATTATACTCACGATGTAAAAAGAATTATTGCAGAAATTAAAAAAGTATATGGTGATGATTCTGTTGTAGATTACTTTGGTGAAACAGATACTGATGCTAGATCAAAAAATATTAAAAAATTTCAGAATGATGATAAATGTAGATTTTTTGTTGGAACTACACATACCGGCGGTTATGGAATTACATTAACCGCCGGTAGCAATATGATTTATTTCTCTAATGGTTATGACTTAGAGAAACGTCAACAATCTGAAGCTCGAATAGATCGTATAGGTCAAACTAGAAAGATGACTTATATTGATATAATGGCTCAAGATACTGTTGATGAAAGAATAGTTAAAGCTCTTCGTAGTAAAGTTAACATCGCAAATAAAATTATGGATGAAGACTTTAAAGAATGGATATAACTATTTAACTTTTATTTTTGTACCTTCAACTTTTTCAGGTTCTTTAAAACCTAATTTAATTGTAAGTATACCATCTTCCATTTCAGCTTCGTCAACAATCACATCATTTCTTAATGAGAATTGTTTTACAAACTTTCTAAAAGATAGTCCTTTAGTAATATATTCTTTTTCAGAATCATCTACTTGACCAGATACAGTTAATATTCCGTCTTTTACTTCAACAGAAATATTCTTTTTGTTGTAACCAGCAAGTCCTAATTCCATACCATATTTACCTTTGCCATATTTTACGACATTGTAAAAAGGGAAAGAATGTATTTTAGACATGTTGTTGAAGACACTATCAAAAGCATCATCAAACCAGTTATTATATAAATCAAGTGCTGTCATATAACCTCCTTATGTTAAGCAAGATTTAGGACCACATTATTGTGCATCCGCTATAAATATATGTATTCTAAAGTAATTTGTCAATAAGGCTAATTATAACAAAGCCTGCTGTTCCAATTAATATTCTTTCTATTCTAACTATTTGAGATTTTAATTCTGCAATTTGATCAAAGGTTTGTTTTTGCATCATCCTGCAAACCTTTTCATGATATTCAATTTTTTCTAAAGCTGATTTTCTTGCCATTAGAATACGACCCCCGCCGCATCAAAACCCCGGTAATGAAATACCAAACCACCCAAATAAATCATTATGCTAAACCTCTTTGTCTTAAACGTATTTGTTTTTCTTCTTCAGATAATAAAGCATTTTCTGAGGCAGTCAATCCTTGATTCATGGTGCCTGATACTGGCATCATTGATGTTTGAATTACATTTCCACTAGGCATTGGTTGTGGTGGTAATGCTGATTGTCCTTGTGGTTCTGTATCAGGTAAAAAATCTTGAAGATTTAAATCCCATTCTCCTCTTAAAGGTATACTTCTAATTATATCTTGTAATACTTGAAGCGTAGGTTCAGCTTGTAAAAATACATTAGGTACACCACCTTTAAATGCAAGGTCTTCAAATCTATCTTTAATTCTTTGTGATGGAAAGAAAGGATCCATCATACCATTATTTAATTCATTGAAATCAGAACCAAGTCCCCTTTCTCTAAATATCTCTCTAATTTTATCTTCGTTTAAACCTAATGTTCTTGCGTTATCAATTGTGTTTAACATCTTCTTACGTACATTAAACATTTGTTTATTAGCTAAAAAATATCTTTCAATAACATCTGATGGTGTTCTCATTTTAGTTACATCAATTTCACCAGTAAATAATCCTCTAGAGTCTGATATACCTTGTTGGTATTCAAATAATTTAAATCCTAATGATTGTTCAGGATCAACTTTAATTGCTCTAAAACCAAATATACCTGCTAGCTCATAAGGTATTTCATATAACTGTGAACCTTTACCTGGTTCACCAGTGAAAGCTTTATAAGTTCTTTCAAATGGTTGTACAGATGGCAACATTGTTTTACCTAAGTGTTGCATAATGATTGCAATTTTTTCTGGACCAGGAGTTTGTTCATTATAAAGTTGTTGACCTTCTCTTGTTCTTCCTTCTCTACCCCAGATATCCATAAATGCTTCTGTATAAATAGATTCAGATATAAATGGTGATGCAGTTTGACCTGCTGATTTTGCTAAACCTTCTACAAAACCTTTTAATAATACTTCTTCGTCTTCTATACCTGCTTGAATATTATTGAGTACAGTTTGGAATGGTCTTGTTAGTGTATCGTAGACATTGTTTTTAGACCAGTCAATGTAATATAAATCATCTGTTTCAGGATCTCTCATATATATTTTTTGTGAGTCTACTGACCATGGTGCAACGAAATCATTTGCTGCATCTGCTTCTTCATTACTTACACCAAAGATAGCTTGTGATCCTTTTGTTAATCCATAAGGTAATGCAGCTGTTGCAATAGTCATACCCACAGCTCTTTTTAATGCAAGATCTTTCATTGGATTTGTGCTTTTAAAATAATTTAAACTTCCTGTTACTGGATCTCTTAAATCTTTTATTACTTGATTATATATACCATAACCTGTTCTGTATATTTCTGATGGCCAGGACATGAAGTTACCAAATGGTGACATACGAGCTGCTCTTACAAACTCACCCACTTTTGCATAGTTAGGAATAGTATCTTGTACAATTTGAGCAACTTCTTTTTTCAATACGTTAGGATCTATTTTTATACCTGCTTTAGCATATCTATCGCCACGTTGTACTAACTGTACCTCATAGTTCATAATTTTCCAAAAATCATCTTCTGCAGTATATAAATCCTGCATGAACTTACCTGTTTTCTTAACACCTCTACTTAATTTTTGTGCAACACCTGGAATAGGAGCTGCTAATTTTTGAAGCATAGGTTTTAAAACAGTATCTGTTGCAAAATTACCTTCACCAAATCTAACGTCTTTCATTAGGTTTCTTAAATCACCATATCTAACGTTAGTATTTACAATACCTAATTCTAAATATTCTCTATATTTTTCCATTGCCAATGGTTGTCTTGGTCCACCAACTTGAACAGTACCAAAAGCATTTTTCATAGCTCTTCCGAATGTCACTGGATCAGTAAATACAGTTCCATTACCTAATGAAAATGCACCTGAAGATAAAAAGTTTCTTATGTGTGTAGGTACAGATAGAATTGTTTTTGCATATTGTGCACCAGCTTTAGGTGTTAATAATAAATTTCTCCACATCCATGAAAAAGTTTGACCTAACGGTCCACCTGTTTCCCCTCTCATAAAGTCTTGTATCTTAGATACATTCGTAAATGATTCTGCTATTTCTTTTGTAGTATAAGTATTGGATAGTCTATTAACTAACACACCATCTTTAAAATATTCTTTTACATAGTCATCCATTTTAACTATTTCAGGTGCATTACCAAAAGCTCTTCTTGCAGCTAATGGACTATCGTGAAAAAATCCTCTTTGACCTAATGGAGTATCTGCTGTTTTCGCAGCTTTCATTGCTTCATCTGCATCTAGTATTTCATCAAATAATTGATTCTTTCTAGCAATTGTAGATAGTCTACTCATACCTTCAAAGATAGAATGTCTTGCATCATTTATTTCACCAAATAGTTCTCTAAATACTTTAGAACCTTTACCTATTACTTGAATTCCTTTTTTACCATCCGGTAATTCTTTAGTTAATGTTTGTGAAAATGTTTTTAATCCAAATGCATCATCAGCTGATTTAGATAAATTTTGATATGCAAATGTAGGAAGGGTATCTTTTGATGGGTCTTTTTTTCTAACTTGTTTTAATATATCATTAACCATTCCCTCAGCTTCTAAATCTGTAATTGGATTTTTATTTTTAGCTGCATATCTCATAAATAATTTTTTAGCATTTTCTATAGATGTTCTTGTAGGTTTATATTGTTGCAAGAAGCCTGCTTCTGCATTCTCAAATATTTCAAATGTATTACCGATATAGTTTTTAACTCTGTTACCCATAATCTTTCTTAGATCTTTAGTAACACCTGGAGGTAAATCTACTTTGCCTCCTGGACCCTGAGCCGTTATTTCTAATAACTCATTAAAATATTCTCTTGATTTACTTAATGAAGTAATAATATTATCCGCTACAACAGCACCTTCTTTATTACCCAATCTTTTTTGTGTTTGTTTTATAATTTGTGCTGTTAACTTTTCATCAATACCTTTAGTTAAATCACCTGAAAATAAAGTGTCATCTAAAAGTTTTAAATATTCTTTTCTTTCATTGACACCTGATGCATTAAACCATTTTCTAAATTCAGGAAAAACTTTATCCACTTCTGTGTCAATACGAGCCACCATCTCTTGCGAAAAGTTTGTATCACGCATTTCCCTTGCTTTTTGTAACTGTTTCGCTCCTGCAATCTCTCCTGGTTTTGAACCTCTAAATCTAAATACTGATGCTAATTTGTCTAAACCTCTTTCAATAGTAGAACTACTATAAGCTAATTCTTTTCCTCTTTTAGCTAATGCTTTAGCTCCAACACCTATACCATAAACAAACGGTGTTAATAAAACTGATTCAGTTCCAAACTTAACCCTGTTTAATAATTTTCTAGCTGCATCATCTGATGGATCTGAATTAACCTCTCTATCTAATTCAGTAGGTCCACCTTCAAATAAATCTCCAAACGTTCCTATTCTCTCTACATCAGCAACTGCTATTTCACCGGCACCACCACCTAAAGCGACAGCTGCAAACTTTTGTTTACCTGTTAATTCATTTAATTGTTTAGCTTTAGATACACCTTTTTTAAAATTATCTGATTTTGGATTTAAATATTTACCAGCCTTTTTTGCTCTTATTGCTTTTGTAGCAAGTTTAGTTGCAAGCTTTGCACCTAATCCTCCAGGTACACCTATTTGTACAAATGCTTCTGTAAGTCTTCCTATAGCTCTTTCTTCAGCTATTTCTTCAAAAGGATTTATTTTATCAAAAAATTGTTCTACATCTGCTGCAAGATTTGTACCTGCACCTAGATCAATTAACTCAGCACCTAATGACACAATACCTTCAGGTACCTTAATTAAACCAGAAGCCACACCTGCTGTAAAAGCAGTTAAGCCTGATACTTCATTATCCTCTTCAGCATCAGGTGTTGTAAACGTTTCACCTTCTTCTATATCTGTTATATTGATAGGTGCTTTCTTATCCTTATTAAGCTCCTTCTCATCTACCAGAGCTCCTGTAATTGGATCTATAACCATTGCCATGGTTTATCCTTTCGTGTCTAAATACGGTTGTAAAGTATCTGGATTTAATGGAACGTAATCTGCTGCACTGTTTGTATCAATTTTAATTCTTCTATACGCTAAACCTGTCATTGGATTATAAGTAATTGCTCCTTGTGGAACAGCTGACCAATTAGGCATATAATTACCTTTTCTATCTGGTGTAAAATTCAATTGAACATAGTTTTGACCTCTATGTTTAACTTCAAAGTTAGCTAAATTTCTAGCATTGTTTCTTATAGGAGCAGGTTGTGATTCGTCTGCATAACCTTTAAATAAAACTTCAAACTGTGCTTCTGGTGTTTGAGCTGCAAAATAATCTTTCATTTGATTTTTTATTGTAGCTAATTCTTTAGCTTGTTCGGATTCAATGTCTAACTGTTCACCAGCTAATGCAATTTCTCTTTTAGCTTTATCTTGTGCACCTATATTTTTAAATAATTGTTCAGTTGGTTCAAGAAACGCTTTAGCTAAATTACCAGCTGTACTGCCACCACCTGTTTCTGACATACCTCTTAGTCCACCTGTTATTAATAATTGAGCTACTGGATCTATAGATTGAACAGGATAGTCTGCATATACTTGTTCTAATCTTTCTCTTGCAGAACCTACTTTAAAATTTTCTCTCATACCAGACATAATGCCACCACCGACATCACCACCTTTTCTAAACATTGGTCTTCTTAATATTTTATTATTCATTATTAAGTCCTTTGTATTACCATTGGAGCCGGATTTAATGCTCTATAGATTCCAGCTAATGTTGAAGCTGCACTTAATCCAGTTTGTAATGAGCTAGGAGTAGGTTGAATTGTTTGTTGCTGTTGAGCTGGATATCCTGATATTAAACCCATGATGCCTGATCCAAGAGTTTGTGCTGCTTGAATAGGTTGTTGTAATTGAGCTTGAGCTAATTGTTGTTGAGCAGTTAATGTTGCTTGATCTCCTGCTTGTTGGATACCACCTAAAGTAGTTAAGCCAGATATTTGTTGACCTGCTAATTGTGGAGCTAACTGAGCCAATTGTTGTTGCTGTTGAGCTAAAGCTTGTTGTTGAGTTGATAAATTTTGTTGTTGACCAAAAGCTTGCCCTGCTAATTGTTGAGCTTGACCAAAACCTTGCTGTAATAATTGTGCTTGTAATGCAGCTCTATTTCTGGCTGCTGATGACAAGTATTCTGCTTCTTGTACACCTTCTCTACCACCACCATAAGCACCAGCACCAATAGCTTGTGCAGCTAATCCAGGTAAACCTCTTTGAGTTTGTATATCAAATTCTTTTAAAGTTGAATCAATAACATCTTGTTGATATGGAGACATAAACTGCTGATATGCAGTTGGTCCCATGTATTGACCAGCAAGTCCCGCTTGAGTAGCAGCTTGTCCAGCTTGAGTTGCTGCAGTTTGTAAGAAAGGAGCATATGAACCAAGTCCACTTGCTTTACTAATTGCATCTTGTGTTAAAGCACCAAGTCCAGCAGTAAACTGCGGGCCCATTACTTTTGATAAATCAGCAGTCTTTAATCCACCAACAGCTTGTTGTAATTCTGTAATATATGGTTTTGCAGCTGCTTCTATAAATTCAGGTGGTTGCGTTATTTGTGTTATTGTTTCAGCCATTAGACTCTTCCTCCATTTTCTAATTTTTTCATCATGTCATACATACGTTGCGCGCCAACGTTGACATTGCCGTCACCCATTCCTCTTACAGCATCTGCTGTAAATACAAATTCATTATTTGATAACATCGCAGGGATATCATCTTCTTTTTCTTTTACACCAACCGGAGGAATAAATCCACCAGTATCTCTCATGTCTAATTCTGTTGCACCTGCTGGGTTTTGATTTAATGGAAGACCCATGATGCCTGCTGCATTGATAGCATTTTGTTCTGGATTATTATTACCAAAAGCATAACCAACACGTCCACCAACAGCAAAACTAGGACCACCGGTATATTCAGCTAAATCAGCTTCCACTAATGCTGGAATTTCTTCTTCAGGGTATCTCAATTCTCTATATGCTTTTTCTAATCTTGTTCTTAATGCACCAATGTTTCTTTCACCACCAACAGTAGCGCCTTCTTCAGAAGGTAAACCTCCTCCTAAAACAGAACCTAATACAGTTCCTGCTGCTGCACCTTGAAATAATTTATTTTTTAAAAGGCCACCTGTTCTAGTCATGTCTTCACCTACAGCTGTACCAAATATTTTTTGTCCAAATGGAGATGCTTTTAAAGCACCAAATGTATTACCAATACCATATTCTCCAAATAAACCTTTTGCTGGACCAAACATAGATTGTCTACCAAATAAACCACCAATACCTGTTCCAGGTACACCAAAACTTATAGCAGCTAACATAGCTGCTTTACCTAAATCAGATTTAGCAAAATCCTTAATGCCACTAACAGCACCTTTTACAGCGCCGGTAACACCTTTGACAGCTGATTTAACAAAGCTTCCTAATCCGTATTGTTGTCTTGGCTCAAGGCTCATTATGCCTCCACCCATTCTTAATTGACGTTCCATAAGTGATCTATTTATTGCCATAATTTTTTGTTTAAACTAGTTTAAGGCAGGTAAAAAACCTGTAATTATTGACTTTATTATTTTTTAGCTTTTTCGTCAATACGTTTAGTATACTGTAATTCATCCCAAAGTCTACCACAATATTGGTATTCTCCTACATGGGTAATATAATCTAATATATAAGCATATACTTTACCACCCATATCTGTCCATCGCTTACAGAATCCAAAGTCTTCACCAAAAAATTCTTTAGTTATAGGGTCATGAACACAATCAAATAAATTAAAAAAGTTTTGTTTATAGGTCTCTTTACCATTAACAATAGTAGGCTGATTTATTCTTAATTCTGGGTAGTGTTCCATCATTTTTTCAATTACCGATCTTTTAATCAACATACATCCAGTAGGCGCATGAGACACTTCTGCAACACCATCATTTACTGTTATCTCATTCTTATTATGTACTTTAATTGGAAAAGTATATCCTGATTTAGATAAATGATCTGCTTCATCTAAAGCTTCTCTGTGTAGTCTTCTCCATGCTTTATCCCAATCAAAAGTCTTCATAGGATACGGACACGCAATAATATCTTTATTTTTTTCTATCATTTTAAATATAGTCTTAGATTGAAAATCTATATCTGAATCTATAAACAATAAATAATCATAGTTTTCTTTTCCATTTATAAATTCACATGTTAATAAATTTCTACCTTGTTGCACTAATGATGATTTCATTAAACTAAAACTAACTAATATTCCTTTTTGCATACATTCTTGTTGTAATACTAATAATGATTGACAAGTATGAATACTAATTTCACTATGACAAGGTATTGCTACAAATATACTTATGTTTTTCTTAAGTGGTTGTAATTTTATTTGTCGTGTGTTTTGATTATTATTAAACCAAATAGGTTCATTATTTTGCATTAAGTGCTCCTTGTAAAAATCTTGTCCAAGATCCTCCTTTTACTTTCCAATCATAAAATCTATTTACATATTTTATTTGTTCTTTTAAATGTTCTTGAATGCCTGGTGTTTTAATTGCATCAGCTGCCATATCAATACCTGCAGCAAATTTTTCTGATAAACTTCTATAGTTATTTGAATAAGGTATAGTCATTGGAAACTCTGCACATGTTTCATATAAAGCTCCGTAGTTTGTAATTATACAATATAAACCTGCAGCCATAGCCTCTAATGCAGATATACAAAATGTTTCTTCCCATATAGATGGGTAAGCATATATATCATAATTTTTTAAATTTTCTTTTATATATTCATTTGGTTTGTAACCAATATAACTTACATTAGGTAATTGTTTTGCTTGATCATATAAAGCTTGGTAATGTTTATCGTTAGCTTCTGCAAATGCTTTACCATATACTTCACAAGAAGAATATACATCGAGTTGTATATTAGGATTTTTTACTAATTGCATTGCACCTAATAAAACAGATAAACCTCTCCATGGTGTAGATTGATGTATTATTTTTATTTTTCTATTACTATCTATTGTTTGATTTCTAGGTTCTATATTATCAATACCGTTTTTTATTATTACTGATCGTTCACATGGTATATCAAAATGATTTCTAAATTTTTCATAGTTCCAATTAGAATTAAATACATACCAATCATATTTAGAATGATTAGATTTATCCTTGAACCATGGTGCAAGATTTGGTTGATCGTATGAATTCTTTTGCCAAAGTATATTTAACTTTGTAGGATGTAATGGAATTTTTTCTGGTACAGATGTTGTTATTTGTACTTGATCCAATAACTTTGAATCAACATACTTTCTTAAATATTCAAATTGTAATTCTGTTC
>Ga0102963_1001538_pt1 | contig 10180 bp, 5 predicted proteins | sample SalPon2_C_H2O_MG_2_FD_84522 | JGI IMG/M metagenome (GOLD analysis project Ga0102963, IMG submission 84522) | Salt pond water microbial communities from South San Francisco under conditions of wetland restoration - Salt Pond MetaG SF2_C_H2O_MG | ecosystem: Environmental > Aquatic > Non-marine... | reverse complement strand
TAGAACACCAGAACTTCTTTGAAGGTAGAGCAACAGCTTACATGAAAGCAGGACTGCGAGGTAAGCAGGAGAATGTTGTATGGAAGGAAATTTAATATCGTTTAAACTATTGATAAACTTACACGGTGATTTAATTACCGAGGTAAGCATGCTGCCTAAAGATAAGATATCAAAAGTATTTAAAAAAGATGATGCCCCGCTAATTCATAAAGCAATTAGCGAGGCTGAAATAAAGTTGAAAGGACTACACAAATATTTAGAGGATGAAATATCTGCGTTTAATAACTCCAAACTGTAGGACGCACCCCGGTTGTTAAATCATCAAGATGTATAAACCGGGAGCTGCCTTTCTGATTAATTCCTATCCCTGTAAAACCAGCACGAAGAGCAGCCTCTACTAGCAGGTATGCTTCCGTCCTTGAAACAGCAATATCAATTGCTCTACCACTAGCATGCGCCCCCGGTAAATCTTTCTTAGCTTCTATCGGGTGATTGTTGCAGCGGTAAGCACTAGTAACAGGAAAAGGAAAGCCCAGCTCTTCGCGCAGCTGCTCTACCTTTACCATGAAATCTTCCTTCATGCCTTGGCTTCCGCAATGTGAACATTTTAATTCATCTTCTGAAAAATATTTCATGCTGCACACGCCTTCATTACTTTACCTCCACTTGCAAAACCTTGGTATGCCTTATCTATCTGGGCATTCTTAGCAAACACAAAAGGCCCAATCTGAATCACTTCATCAGCAGCAGTAACTACATCACCAACCCTGCTATTTTCATTAGCTTTACGAACATAGAACTTTCCTTGTCTCCTATTGTCAAAGCCCACCTGAGTCCAATTAGGATTATTAAAGAGATCGGTGGCTGTCTTCCTTATATTGTTTGCATCAAGGTCTTTTACCCAGCCAGATATAACAGCGTACCCACTCTTGTTTTCGTCACCTTTAGCAACCTTCAGGCTTTTATTTGGATTAGCGTTTAGAGTTACTGGCTTTCCGCCCTTGCCTACATAATGTATGGCTTTGGCATAGTGAGTCCCCTTACCAGCATCCTTACTTGTACCAGCTACTACCCAAGTATCAAAAGAATTGTAAGCTGGAATATCTAACCTGCCTTGAAATTTATCACCTTTTTTCAAAGAAGATTGTTCAACATTTAATTTCTTAGCTTCGTCTGCTGCAATAACAAAATTTCCATTTTCTATTTTATTCGTATCTAAAGAATACACCATAGCTTTACTAGATGGTTCTCTAGGTAACTGATCCCAGCCTGTTACAGGTTTGTATTTTTGTACATTTTCTAATTGTTCATCACGGGTTATCTTACCCTGTTCAAAGTCTTTAGCAGATTGTTCAAGTTCAGGAGTTCTTACAGAGGGGTTACTATAACGATTATTAGAAACATATTCCTTAGCAGCTTTCTTCCACTCATTCATGTCTTCAATTTCGTCTAGAGTACCCCAATCCTTATCGTATTCTTCGTTACTTATTCGCTTAGGGTAACTAATAGCTTCATCAGTCTTATTGGTTAATTTTTTTCCTAGCTTCATCCCAGCTTTTACTATGCTCCCTAACGCATACCCATGTAACTCCTGACTTTGGGCGGGAGTCATATAGCGGGCTTGCTGTTCATCTATCAGCTTGGTTATACGCTCCTCTGCTTCAGCCCTACTTTTAGCATTCATCGCATAACCTAGATTGTTGTTAAACTGATCCATCTCCCGTTCGGGGACGTTGGATATAACCTCCCGGGCATTGATCAGGAACTTGGATAACTCAGGTTTTTTAGAACGCTGTGCTAACCAGCCAAGGGCAAGATGTCGTGCTGCATCTCCCTTCCCGTCCATCTCTTCCCGTTGACCATACTTCATGCCAAGGGAGTTAGCCCATTCTATATCGCTCTTTTCTATGCCAAGGTTGGAGGCAATACCCCGGCCTACAGCGTTACCCGCTCCCTTCAGTTTGTTGGCTGTAATTTTGAAGATTGACTTCAATATCTTACCGCCTTCGTTGTATCTAGGTATTTCTATCTGCTTGTCAGGGAGATCAATAACCAGCCAGCCATCTTCCATTTTAGTTGTAGTGCCAATGTCTTTAGCTATAGACTTAGCAATCTTAGGTATCTCTGTTTCGTATCTTTGCTGTACTTCTTCAGATCGTACTAAATCATTAACACCTGAAGGATCAACAGCTATTTCTACACGGTCAAGACCTTCATCGTATGCTCTTTGTATTTCACCATAGATACCCCGCTTAACGTATGGGAAGTCTGTTACTGGCATGATATACTCATCACCGAACATATCTTCAAACTCTTTTAGTTCTTTAATTTCTTCTTTAGTTTTATTAGGCTTATCACGCAGCTTCTTCCCTTTCTTTATTATTTCAGCCCTTTCTATATTACTGTTCAGCTGATCAGACTGTATCTCAAGTATCCTTACTGCACCATTTTCTACATCAGTTCGTGTATGGAAAGAGAACTCTCCTTCATCACGGAAATGAGTAGATTTACCCATTACACGAGGATCGTTGTATAGCCTTACTTTATAAGTATCTAGATTTGTGTCGGGAAGAGTAATTTCTGAAAAATCTACTTTTGTTGCGTCTGGCTCAAAGTAATTAATGCTGGGTATTTCCCAACTCTCAAGTATCTCACTAAACAACATACCATCAATCTGTTCTGGTACAGTCTCAAATTCCTCTTCCAGATCATCTATAAAACCAATGCCTTCATATTCGTCAACACCTTTTGGTGTAAGAGTAACGTCTTCTAAAAATGGTTCTCCGTTATTTCGGATTCCAAGCTTATAATCTTTTACTAGTCCGTTATCTACAGCCCTGTCCATTTCTACTTTGTAGGCGTTTTCTATTGCGTCTAATCTTGCTTGGATAAGTTCTTCCTCAGGAGGTACTACAACCTCTGGTATGTCATCCATATCAACTTCTCTAACACCAAACTTATTTTTATCTGAACGAGCAGACTTTATAGTGTTTAGAATTTCAGGAGTTAACCTACCTTTTGTTGATATTTGAGACTTAGGTATTCTACCACCAGCATCATCCAAGTTGTTACCCAGAAACTCAATAGCATCTTTTATTCTAGATGATTCTATTTCTACTTTAGGTACACCCTGTTTAATTAAAAAATTTTCAAACGACTGAACAGGTATAGGCTGTCCACGCTCAATAAGTTTATCCAAAGCATTATCTAGCTTAGAAACAACCTTTGCAGAAGGTGTGCCAAAAGCAGTAGCAGGAGGAACAAATGCACCAGAGTCGCTCATAAACGCCTCTACAGCTAACTCCATTTCATTCTCTAACTCATTAGCTAAGTCCTCATCACCTTCTGCAAGAGCATCATTTATTCTTTCAAGATAGTCAGCTTCTATTTCTTCTTCGGCAGAAATCCGAGGCGTGTCTATATCCCGCGCTTGAATTTCATCCAAAGCATTAGTTATTTCGTAAGTGACATCTTGTGTATCAAAAGGCAATTCATCTGCAAGTTGATTAGCTTTTTTAAAAGCTTCTATTTCTTCTCGGGTATACCCACGCCAAATACTAAACTCGTCACCACCTATCGGCCCTTCCCATCCCTGTTCTCTCATCTGGTCAACAGTCAAATCGTGCTTCTCGTCCAGAAGCGCACGAGCGTTTAACTGTGTAAACTCTTGGACTTTAGGATCGGCAAGTTCTTCAGGGGTGTAGAAACTTTCTATCCTTTTAGCAGCTGCTTCTGCTGCTTCATCAGATATATTCTTTTTAGAATAAGTTTTAATTATGTTAAATAAGCCTTTACCCAAACCACCCAGAGCAAACCCAACCCTTTCTTCTGAGTCTACAAAAGCACCACCCGCTTGCTGGTTGTAAGGCAAGCCTGTCATTTTGTCTATACGCTCGTCTGGTTCAACAGGTGCTTGAGGCACATCATAGACCTCCCCACCTATAGCCCTTTTAAGTCGGGGGAAATACTCTGATTCCTCCCTTTCATTTTCAGGTTTCTCTAAAGGAGTAGCAATCATATCTGAATATAGATTGTTTAAGTTCTTTACTAGTGAACTTAAAGTTTCTTCATCTGTAAATTTAACTTTTTGATATATCCTGTATACATCATCAGATGTAATTTTTTCGGGCCTGAATCTGTTTGATGTCATCATCAACAGTTCTTCTCTGCCTATAGTTATAGAACGGTCACTAATTAATTCTTTTAAAGCCTCATCCCTACCCATTATAGTTTCAGCAGATTTTAAAACGCTGTAAAACTCTTGCGCCCTTTTGTAGATTGCATTTTCTCTAGTGTAATAATTAGAGATTACTTCTTCAGCTGTTGTGCCAAAGCTAGGATTATCAGAAATAATATTTCTTTTTGAATTGGCATATTCTTTAGCTGCAAATATCAACCTGTCTCTTGGATTAACTTCAGTGAATTTAAAACCAGTAGTATTTGTTATAGCCTCAGAAGCAACAGGAGTTACACTCCCGGTGCTAGGGCTGGGCGTTTCAAATATAGAGTCGGCTACACGTTCTAAACTAGAAACAGAGCCGGGCAGGAAAGAATTCATTACATGAAAAGTACCATTAAATACTTTATCCCATGTTGATAAACCTTCTTGAAATAAAGCTTTGCCTTCTCCTGTCCTGCCATTTTCATTTTTAGCAGCTACATAAAGATCAGTTAGGCTTTTTGTAAGAATTGCCTCATCGGTATAAGGAGATAGAATTTTCAGTACACCCGCACTAATACTGTCAATTAGATATTCACCTAAATCTTCACCCTTCAACCTACCACTAGTAATTTCGTTGTAGGCTGCAAGTACTGGCTCAGTAAGTATGCTATAGCTATTAACAAACTGAGTATCCATTGCGAATATTTTATCGTCAAATCTAGCATACACTCTAGGCGCATCTTTTGACCAAGGAGTTTCGGTAATAGTATCTAAACTTTCTTTTTCTTCAGGTGTTAGCCCCAGCAAGTTTGCACTAGTGGCGGCTAATCCAGACCACATAGTACTAGCAGCACCGAAACCAGCAAGCCTTCTCAGCCCTCTGTTTCTTAAAACAGAATTACCGGATGTAATTTCTTGAGATGCTTGTCTTACTATATGTGTGCTGTTCCTTATAATTTCAGAAGGGAACGAAACAAAGCTTCCCACAGGTAGCTGACGTAATGCTTTTATTCCTTTAGGGACTCTGTCATAATTTGGAAAAGTATTCCTAATAATTTCAGCAGCCATTTCCTCAAGTTCAGCATCAGGCTTTCCGAGGTTGGCTTTCTTTAGTGTATCTAGTTCTGATAGATAACCATTAATTTTATAAAAATCGTCTGTTGCTAAATAAAAGTTTTCAACGGCTTCTCCGGTTTTTTGAATTTTACCCAGCCCATAGCCGTCCATCTTCTTAAAGAATTTATCAACATTACCTTCAACAGCACTTTCATAGCCTGTCTCAAGAAGCTTTCTAAATTCATTAACAGATACGTTAGTGTTTATAATTCCAAGCCTCAGATATTTTTCATAAATATCATCTAGTCCCTGCTGACCTGTTTTTGAAATTTGATTCGCTAAAAGTTTTACTGTACCAGAAGCTTTATTAAATGGGTTCATCCCATTAGCTAAACCAAACTGCGCACCACCACTTATGTTTCTTAGATGGGTAACGTGACTAAATACAGTTTTAGCTTTCTGAGAATAACCTTTTAACGAAAGAAAGCTTCTCCAAGCATTAGAAATCATGTTGTCTTCACCAGTTGGTGAGCCAAGTTTTAAGTAAGATTCCTGTTCTTTTATCGCAGTCAGTATTTCAGGAGTGGTATACTTACCATCAAGATTAGAGTTAGTTCCTGTAATTTTTACAAAGTTACCTTCTCTAGGTCTCAATGCCCCTTCATCAAAAATATAATTTCCCTGTTTACCCAGCCTTTCTAAGTTATCAAAAAACTTAGATGTTTCAACCAGCTTTGTCATCTTACTAACAGTTAAGACAATATTTTCTGTAGGTTCTTTGATCTCCCCCATAAAAGCACGGAGAGGTTCTGGGATATCTTTTTTACCTTTTAATATTTCAGTGTTAACTTTTCTAACTTTAGAATAGTACTCGCCAAGTTCTCCGCTTTTGCTTTTTAATTCGGGCTTAGAAATTATTTCATCAAGCACATTGTTAGCTTTAACTAAAGCATCATCTTCGGACATTGTTTTTTTGTATTGATTTACTAAGTAATCCTCTGCATCTTTTCTAGCAGCAGCTGTAGGTGTGTACCCAGAATCTTCAAACAGACGATAAGACCTACGCAAATACTGCCCGGTGTTCTCAGCGATAGCTTCTTTTAATTCCAAAGGAACAGCATTTGAATTTACAGCTGCTTTTGAAAGATCATCAATTAACATCCTAGCTTCGTAAACAGATTCAGCTACTTCTTTAGTTAAACCTTCGTCCATTAAATCTACAATAGAAGCTTCTTTAGACTGCTTTTTAATAAAAGACAAATCCGATGTAAGAAGTTCCTGAACTTTATTGTTAACAGCCTGTGCTTCGTCTAGAGAAGATAAGTTATCTAATTCTATTTTTAACCTGTTACTGATATGCTCTGCCCTGCCAACAGCTGCACGTTGTGCATACTGTGCATCTTCAAACGCATGAAAAGCTTTAGGTGTCCAGTATCCACGGCTATTAAATACTTGGTTCAAAAAGCGTCTAAGTTTACTGCTATTCTGTTGGGCTACTTGAGCAATACCTTTAGCAGTCTCATTGTATTCAATCTCAGGACGTTTAATCGGGGACTGTTCTTTAATGTCTTTTACATGATCTAAAAATAGTTCACCCTTCTCACTAGATGTCAGATCAGTATAACTTTTCTTAAACTTGTCTCTTGCAAGCTTGGATACTTTAGCGACTCCCCCTGCCAATAAAACAACCGAACTTAGAAAAAGACCTTCGCCTAAAAGTTTTATTCTTTTTTCAGCTTCTGTATCATCTTCATCGGTAGCAATATAAGATGAAATTTCCTGTACGGCACTACCTGCCCAACCAGCTTCTTCTAAAAAATTAAATAAATTTTCAGATGGGTCAGCTAATACTTGATCAACAGCTACACCAGTAGTGAGACCACCAACAACCGTAGGCAAGGCTTTAATTAATTTTGCTCTACCGCCAAGAACAGAACCAGCAACAAGAGTCCCTATTTCCGCACCAACCCCAACTACTTGACCTGTTAGTGTTTCTGGCTCTTTTATGTCACCTTCAGGAGTCCAAAAAGCGTTATACATTTTTTCAGGCAAGTACTGCGTCAGCCTTTCTTTTTCTAAAGGAGTGACACCCTCTCGTGCAGTAAATTCATAAGGTTTAAAATCCTCACCGGGTTCCCAGCCTGATCCCGGACTCCATTTACCAATTTTCTGTGCTGTGTTAAGAAACACCCGCCCAAAATCAACAGCAACACTAGGATCACTAACTTGCTCCTGCTCTTCTACTGCGGGAGATTCTGCTGGTGCTGTTGTTATTTCTTCGGGGTGACGGCCTAAATAGTCATTTATAGCTTCTTCATCGGTAAACGAGTCTGGGACATCATTTATAACTTTGCCGTTAGGTAAACGTATGCTTCTTGTAGCCATTAAATATTAATCCTTAATCGTTAAAGCTAGAACTTTTTCGGGCTTCGTTAGCCATCTGCTGAGACATGTTCATTGTAAAACTAATTCGGTCAGCTAATTGCCTAAACAACTCGTCTTTTTCTATACCTTGTTCAGCTAACTGCGCAATCAACCCATCTATTTTTAATGCGTCTTCTCCCAGTACATCAAACATTTGAATAGCAATACTATCCCTCACAGTGTCTCTGATTTCAGTTGGATTGGCTGTTAAGAAATTTGAATATTCTTTTGCAGCAGTAGCGTATTTTGCTACAGTATCTATTTTTGTTGTTTCAATACCATGTTTTTCTTTTAACTCCTGCTGAAATCTCTGATAAGCTTTAGGATTTAGCTGGTTAAAAGCATCTTTACCAAAATTAAAATTACTGTCTAATGCAGCAAGCGTTTCTTTTTCTACTTCAGCAGGGTCTTTTAATTTATTAAAGTCTACTTTTAAGTCAGTAATTTTCTCATCATCAACATTTCCGGTATTTCTATTTGTAAATGTTTGTTTCTTAGATTGAATTAACACCCCTCCAGCCGCAGATACTTGGGCGGAGGTCGTTACAAGATACTTGTCGTCATCTTCAATTTCAGGAACTATAAAAGTACTATAGTCATAAGAGCCAACTAAATTTTTAGTATTTCTATATTCATCCATAAATAAATTCAGACGATCTGCGTTCTGCATGATGTCGCTATTGATGATTGCATCATAAGCTTCTTTATCAATTTCCTGCTTGGTCTTACCAGACACTTTTCTTTTGAGAAAAGATATACCAGCATCCAACAAGTTTTGAGGTCTAGCACTTTTTTTGCTCAGTCCAATCATACTATCAAAATCTTCTTGAGAAGCTAATGAACTAGCTAGTGCATAACCTTTAGCTTGCGCATCAGCCTGTTCCTGAGCAAACTCTCTTACTTGCTGAGTAACTAAAGAATTAAACGCCCCGGCTTCACCTATTAATTCATATTCACCACGTTTATTCAATTCTTCTTTAGCTAACTGCTCAAACTGAGTGCGGTTAATACTGGCAAAATAATCTACTGCACTTTGACCAGAATTATCTATGGCTTCTTGAGTTCGTTTATAAATATCTGCATTAGCCACAGCATTCCTAAAAGCACGTTTTTCTGCGCGAATAGGCTCGCTTTGCATAAAATTATCAGCAGCCGACTGTAAAATATTTTTACCTACTGCGCCAGCAATTGTACCAAGGGCAACATCTCTCTGCGCCCTGCGCTGCTGTTTAGCTATCCTTTGCTGCCTCTGACGCTGTCCTGCAAGCAGTGACTGTCCAAACTGTTCAATAGCCATCTATATAATCCTCTTACTGTTGTGCCATTAAACTGGCGGGGGCTTCTTCAGCTTCTTCTACGGGCGGTTGAGCCATCAAGCTGTTTACAGGCATTTCTTCAATTGCTGTTGTTATTTCTTCTGGCAATGCACCAGCAGGTACACCTTGAGAATTTTTTATTTTTTCTAATATTCTTTTGCTACTTTCTACGCCCACGACTTCATCTTCGGCTGCTTCTTCTGCTTCTTCGTCACGATATATAACGTAGTCAATATCAACACGTTCGGCAAGAGCCATGATCATGTAAGTCATAGGTTCAGCTAACAGCAGCATTAAGTCGGGGTTCCACTTGCCGTTGCTAAAACCTTCAAATAAAAATATCTGAACTAAATCCATGATAGGAAAACCATTTTCAACTTCCTGCATGATTCCCATGTAATTTTCTTCTTCAGTTATAGAAACAAAGATATACTCAAGAGCGTCCCTCATTTCAGTAAACTCAGGAGACTTTTCAAATGGCTGTGGATTCTCTGGATCGTTAGTTAAAGACTGACCGGGGATAGCACGATCAGCTTTATTTATATACTCTGCAAACTGTTGTTCCATGTTATGCTACTCCCATTGCTCTTTTCCAAGAACTTAGTGGTCTATAATAAGCATCCCCCGGCTGGGCAATATCAAACTGAACCATAGGGAATCCAAACTGAGCAAGAGGTGCTGCTTCTTCTACTTCGTATTGCCCAAGAAGTACAGGTGATGCACCGTAAGCAGAAGTCCCGCCATAACCTACTTCAGGAGCAGAGAAATATTCTTGGGCAGCAGTAGTGATCCCTGCTGTAACTGCCTCTCCTGTTAGGTTAATACCAGAAGTAGATTTTTCTAATCCAAAATCATAGTCTAATGCTTCTGCTTTAAGTTCATCTAAAGAACGGACAGGAGTTCCTAATTTAGAGGGGTCAGCAACAGCTTCCTCAAAACTAGGCATGCCATCTTTTAATAAATTTACAGGCTCAGATACTGTAGCTGTAGGAACAGGAGCCTCTAACAATGAAGAGGGGCTTGTTGAAGAAATTTCAGGAAATTCTCCTAAATCCATAGTATCTCCAAATGAGGGGGCAGCTTCCCTTGTCGGATCAAAAGCATCCGCAAAAGGATCATCTACTATACTATCAGTTTTTAACATAGGTCTTGATACTGCTGCTTGTGTACGCTGATAAGTCGGGTCAAACTGATTCATCCATTTAGTTGAGCCAATTGTGGT
>Ga0102963_1001536_pt1 | contig 10181 bp, 7 predicted proteins | sample SalPon2_C_H2O_MG_2_FD_84522 | JGI IMG/M metagenome (GOLD analysis project Ga0102963, IMG submission 84522) | Salt pond water microbial communities from South San Francisco under conditions of wetland restoration - Salt Pond MetaG SF2_C_H2O_MG | ecosystem: Environmental > Aquatic > Non-marine... | reverse complement strand
CGTTCCGCAATCATGTTCTGTTACCACAAGATCTTGCGTTACATCCACTAATCTTCTAGTAAGGTAGCCAGAATTTGCCGTTTTAAGGGCAGTATCGGCTAGCCCCTTTCGAGCGCCATGGGTCGAGATAAAGTATTGTAAAACGTTTAGCCCATCTCTGAAGTTAGCTTTAATTGGAGTTTCAATAATTGATCCATCTGGCCGCGCCATTAAGCCGCGCATTCCAGCAAGCTGTCTTACTTGCGCCGCAGAGCCTCGAGCACCTGAGTCCGCCATCATATAGATGGCATTAAATGATTCTTGCTTAACGTCATTACCTTGTTTGTCTTTTAAAGGTTTACCATTTGTGTCAATTACTGTTTCTTCCTTGAGCTGGCTCATCATCGCATCAGCAATTTTATCTCCCGCTCTTCCCCAGATATCGACAACTTTGTTATATTTTTCACCCTGAGTCACAAGACCTGAGGAATACTGGTTTTCAATTTCCAGCACCTCTCTATCGGCTTGTGCAATCAAACCTTGTTTCTCAGCTGGAACAAGCATATCGTGCACACTTACTGACATGCCAGCTTTTGTTGCGTAGGTAAAACCTGTATACATTAATTGGTCAGCTAAAATTACTGTCGCTCTTACACCTAACTTTCTGAAACTTGCGTTAATAAGACGAGAAATTTCTTTCTTTTTTAGTGACCTGTTAATTAATTCAAAAGAAAGGCCAGCGGGAAGTATTTCTGATAATAAAGCTCTGCCAACAGTTGTTTCATAACGATTAATTTTTAATGTCTTGCTATTATCGAAGTTGAGTTCATGCTCTTCAATCCTTACCGTTACTTTGGCATGAAGATCAACAAATCCTTGATCGTAAGCACGTTTCGCCTCATGCATATCAGAAAACTTCATCCCTTCGCCCTTAGCCGCAATTTTTTCACGTGTCATATAATAAAGACCGAGAACAATATCTTGCGATGGCACAATAATCGGCTCACCGTTGGCTGGAGATAACACATTATTTGAAGCCAACATAAGGGTTCTAGCTTCCATTTGCGCCTCAAGCGATAACGGAACGTGAACAGCCATTTGGTCACCATCAAAGTCAGCATTAAATGCAGCACAAACAAGAGGGTGAAGTTGAATTGCTTTGCCTTCAATTAATACTGGTTCAAAAGCTTGAATACCTAATCTGTGAAGGGTAGGGGCACGATTTAATAACACTGGATGCTCTCTAATTACATCTTCGAGAATATCCCAGACCTCTGGGCCCTCTTCTTCTACTTTTTTCTTTGCTGCCTTGATCGTTGTTGCGAGACCAAGTAACTCTAATTTGTTAAAGATAAATGGTTTAAATAATTCTAAAGCCATTTTCTTAGGTAAACCACACTGATGCAATTTAAGCTGAGGACCCGTTACGATTACTGATCGTCCAGAATAATCAACACGTTTTCCAAGAAGGTTCTGTCTAAATCGACCACCTTTACCTTTAATCATATCTGCAAGTGATTTTAGCGGTCGTTTATTGGCACCCGTCATCACTTTGCCACGACGACCATTATCCAGAAGGGAGTCAACAGCTTCTTGTAACATTCTTTTTTCATTTTTTACAATAATCTCAGGTGCTCTCAAATCAAGTAAGCGTCTTAATCGATTATTTCTGTTGATTACACGTCGGTACAAATCATTAAGATCTGAAGTCGCAAAGCGGCCTCCATCAAGAGGAACTAATGGCCTCAACTCTGGCGGCAATACAGGAAGGATGTCTAAAATCATCCACTCAGGTTTGATACCAGAAGTTTGGAAGGCTTCAAGTACCTTCAGGCGTTTTGCAATTTTTTTAATTTTGGCTTCGGAGCCGGTTTTACCTAATTCTTCTCTTAATTGCTCAAGTTCAGCAGGGATGTTAATTGATTTTAAGAGCTCTTTTACTCCTTCAGCACCCATGACTGCTGAAAACTCATCACCATACTCTTCTGCTTTGGCCAAATAATCATCTTCAGTAAGTAATTGGCCTCTGGTGAGGGGTGTCATGCCTGGATCGACAACCATATAAGCTTCAAAGTACAAAACACGCTCGATATCACGTAAGGCAATGTCTAAAACCATACCAAGTCGACTGGGCAAACTCTTTAAAAACCAAATGTGCGCAACAGGACTAGCTAAATCAATATGGCCCATTCTTTCACGTCTTACCTTTGAAAGTGTAACTTCAACTCCACATTTTTCACAAATGACCCCACGGTGTTTGAGTCGTTTATATTTTCCACAAAGGCATTCATAATCTTTGGTGGGACCAAAAATCTTGGCGCAGAACAAACCGTCTCTTTCAGGCTTAAAGGTTCTATAATTAATTGTTTCAGGTTTTTTTACTTCACCATAAGACCATGACCTTATCTTCTCTGGAGAAGCTAAAGCAATTTTTATGGCATCAAACTCTTCAGATTGAGTCGTCTGTTTAAAAAGATCTAATAATGCTTTCATGAACTATCTCCTAATTTCTATCAAGGTCAATATCAATGGCTAAAGAACGAATCTCTTTTGTTAAGACATTGAATGATTCAGGCATGCCTGCATCAATCTTATGCTCTCCCTTAACAATATTTTCATAGACCTTTGTTCTTCCCATCACGTCGTCAGACTTAACGGTTAACATTTCTTGTAGCGTATTTGAGGCACCGTAAGCTTCTAAAGCCCAAACTTCCATCTCACCAAATCTTTGTCCACCAAATTGGGCTTTGCCGCCAAGTGGCTGTTGCGTCACAAGCGAATAAGGTCCCGTTGAACGAGCATGCATCTTATCGTCGACCAAATGGTGTAATTTCAACACATGCATATAGCCAACAGTAACAGGTCGCTCAAATGCTTCGCCTGTGCGCCCATCATAGAGTCGTACTTGTGTTTTATTTGCCGCAAAATTAAGCTGCTTTGTATGCTCATCAGCATCTGGAAATGCTAAATCAAGCATTTGTTGGATATCAGGTTCAGCACCACCATCAAAGACAGGAGTTGCAAAAGGTACCCCAGCCGTTAAATTCGAAGCAAGCTCTTTAACTTCATTGTCTTTCAGCGACTTAATATCCTCAGACTTTCCAGAGGATGCATTGTAAATACTTTCTAAAAAGCTTCGAACTTCAGCCATTTTTACGTTATTCTTAAGCATTCTATCTATACGGTCACCAAGCCCTTTGGCTGCCCAACCCAGATGAACCTCAAGGATTTGGCCAATGTTCATACGGGATGGAACACCTAATGGATTAAGGACAATGTCTAATGTTGTACCATCCGCCATATAAGGCATATCTTCGACAGGTACAATTTTCGATATCACGCCCTTATTTCCATGACGTCCCGCCATTTTATCGCCTGGTTGAATACGCCGCTTCACAGCTAGATAGACTTTCACCATTTTTTGCACACCTGGAGGAAGTTCATCGCCTTGTGTCAACTTGCGTTTCTTTTCTTCGTAACGATTGTCGAATTCTTTTTTGGCAAGATTAAAGCTTTCTTTCAAACTTTCCAATTGTTTCGAATCTTTGTCATCATCTAAGCGAAGGTCAAACCACTCATATTTGCCAATCTCAGCAAGGGTTTCTTTGGAAATTTTGTCACCCTTCTTCACGCCCTTAGGGCCACCTTTAACGGTTTTATTAAGAAGTATTTTTTCAATACGACCAAAAATATCTTCCTCAACAATTCTTAGTTGATCTGCCAAATCTTGCTGGTAAGCCGACAGTTGATCATTAATGATTTGTTCTGCACGAGGGTCACGATCGATACCTTCTCGTGTAAACACTTGAACATCAATAATGGTTCCAGACATGCCAGAGGGTACTCGCAAACTGGTATCCTTCACATCGGATGCTTTTTCACCAAAAATTGCACGTAGTAATTTTTCTTCGGGGGTTAACTGTGTCTCACCTTTTGGTGTCACCTTTCCAACTAAAACATCCCCGGCCTCAACCTCTGCGCCAATGTAAATAATGCCAGCTTCGTCTAAGCGACCTAACATTCTTTCAGATAAATTTGAGATATCTTGAGTAATTTCCTCTGGTCCTAGTTTAGTGTCTCTAGCAACGATTGATAATTCCTCAATATGAATTGATGTATAACGATCATCAGAAACCACTCGTTCAGATATTAAAATTGAGTCTTCAAAGTTATAACCATTCCAAGGCATGAAACCCACAAGCATATTTTGCCCCAGCGCTAATTCACCCAAATCAGTTGAAGCGCCATCAGCAATAACATCACCTCGAACAATCTTATCGCCGATTTTAACTAATGGCTTTTGGTTAATATTAGTATTTTGATTAGAACGCGTGTATTTGATTAAATTATAAATATCAACGCCTATATCGTCATTGGCTGTTTCCTTCTCATTGACTTTGACAACAATACGTTTTGAATCAACATAATCTACCAAACCACCTCGTTTTGCCTGCACTGTTGTACCAGAATCAATGGCAACTGTTCTTTCAATTCCTGTCCCAACCAACGCTTTTTCAGCTCGCAAACAAGGTACAGCTTGACGTTGCATGTTTGCACCCATTAAGGCTCTGTTTGCATCATCATGTTCAAGGAATGGAATTAATGAAGCCGCAACCGAAACAATTTGTCCAGGAGCAACATCCATGTAATTAACTTCTTCACCATGGGTCATGGTAAATTCATTCTTATACCGAGACGAAACAAGTTCCTCTTTAAATTTCCCAGCTGGGGTTAATTCTGAGTTTGCTTGAGCAATGGTGTAATCACCCTCTTCAATTGCAGATAAAAATTCAATTTCCGCAGTAACCTTTCCGCCTTCGACTTTTCTGTAAGGTGTTTCTAGAAAACCATACTTATTTGTTCTGGCATACAAAGCCAATGAATTAATCAAGCCAATATTTGGCCCCTCTGGTGTCTCAATTGGACATACCCGACCATAATGTGTGGAGTGAACATCACGAACCTCAAAGCCTGCTCTTTCTCGCGTTAAGCCGCCGGGCCCAAGTGCAGAAACTCTTCGTTTGTGCGTAATTTCAGATAATGGATTCGTCTGGTCCATAAACTGAGAAAGTTGTGAGGATCCAAAAAACTCTCGAATAGCACTAGAAATTGGTTTTGAATTAATTAGATCATGAGGCATAAGATTGTCAGCCTCAGCCTGCCCCAATCTTTCTTTAACCGCACGTTCAACACGAACTAAACCTGTCCGAAATTGATTTTCAACTAATTCTCCAACTGACCTAATTCTTCGATTTCCTAAATGGTCAATATCATCAATCTCGCCACGACCATTTCGTAATTCGACTAACAAACCAATGACAGCTAGTATGTCCTCATTAGATAATATAAGGGCACCCTTTTCATCTTTAGTCCCCGCATTTTCATAAAATCGTTTTAGCCAATTTGCATATTGATCAAAAGTTTTCGGGAATGCTCGTCGATTAAATTTCATGCGGCCAACGTCTGATAAATCGTATCTTTCTTCGCTAAAGAATAATCCTTCAAAGAGCGCTTTAACTGAGTCTTCTGTTGGAGGCTCACCAGGTCGCATCATTCTGTATATAGCTACCCGTGCCTCATATTGACCAGGCACCTCATCTGCGGCTAATGTTTGTGAAATGTAATCACCATGATCTAGATCATTGGAATATAAAGTAGCAAATTCAGTAACGCCAGCTTCAATTATTTTCTCAACCAATTCAGCAGTAATTTCAGCGTTTGTTTCTGCTATCACTTCACCGGTTTCTTGATCAATAAGCGCTTTCGCAATTTTCTTACCAAGAATGAAATCTGGCTCAACTTTGATATCTCTGATACCTGCTTTTTCAATGTCGCGAATATGTTTGACAGTTATTCGCTTATCTTTCGAAACAATAAGGTTGCCTTTCTTATCCTTAATATCAAATTTAGCAATCTCACCTCTGAATCTAGCTGGTACCAGTTCAAAATGGATAGCTTTAGATTTAATCTCAAAGTGATCGAAGTCATAATAGGTTGAAAGAATCTCTTCGTTGGACAAACCTAACGCTTTAAGCAGAGTGGATACTGGCATTTTACGCCTGCGATCAATTCTAAAATAGAGATTATCTTTTGGGTCAAATTCTAAATCTAACCAAGATCCCCTGTAAGGAATAATTCTTGCAGAGAATAATAATTTACCTGAGCTATGCGTTTTACCTCGATCATGCTCAAAGAAAACACCAGGACTTCGATGAAGTTGAGAAACAATTACTCTTTCAGTTCCATTGATAACAAATGATCCATTGTTTGTCATTAAGGGAATTTCACCCATATAAACTTCTTGTTCTTTAACCTCTTTTACTGTGGGCTGAGAAGCTTCTTTATCCATAATAGATAAACGCACTTTTACACGAAGAGGAACACCAAATGTAAGCCCCCTTTGCTGACATTCCTTCACATCAAAAACTTCTTTACCTAAGGTGTAACTTACAAAATCAAGCTTTGCGTTTCCAGAGTGACTTGAAATTGGAAAAAGGGTATTGAATGTTGATTGCAAGCCATGATTTGAGCGCTCTTCTGGTAATACCTCTTGCTGAAGAAAAGCTTTATATGACTCAAGCTGCATCGCTAACAAATATGGAACATCCAAAACTCGCTCTCTTTTGGCAAAACTTTTTCTTATACGTTTTTTTTCAGTAAAGGAATAGCTCATATCGTCTCCGAAGTTAACAAATTAAGTTTAAGAAAATCTTTTTTGAGATTTTTTTAAAATTAATTTTATGTTCATAAAATAGATGAAGGCTGATCCTAAAAAATAGGATCAGCCTTAATCAAATACAAAAAATTATTTAAGCTCAGCGGTTGCGCCAGCTTCAGTTAATTTTTTCGCGGCATCTTCTGCGGCATCTTTTGCAAGAGCCTCTTTTACCACTTTTGGTGCTGCGTCAACGATGTCTTTCGCTTCCTTCAGGCCTAGGCCTGTAATTTCACGAACAGCTTTAATCACATTAACTTTGTTATCTCCAATGGCTGTTAAATGAACATCGAATTCAGATTTTTCTTCAGCTGCTGCTGCTGGAGCTGCGCCCGCTGCTGCGGGAGCTGCTGCTGCTGCTGCTGAAACACCAAATTTTTCTTCCATTTCTTTAATTAGTTCTGAAAGATCTAATACTGTCATTGAACTAATTGCCTCTAATATATCTGCTTTTGAAACTGCCATAATTTTCTCCTAAATTAAATTATCCAAATCGTTTAAGCCGGTTTTTGATCACGAACAGCTGCTAAACCTCTAACAAATTTTGTTGGCACCTCATTCAAGGTACGGACAAATTTTGCAATAGGTGCTTGCATTGTTCCCATTAACTTGGCAAGTAATTCCTCACGACTTGGTAAGGAGGCTAGTGCTTTAATTGCATTAACATCCATTTTTTCATTTGGCATTGCTCCTGATTTAAGAACAAACAAATCGTTTTTCTTAGCAAAGTCATTTAAAACTTTTGCTGCTGCCACAGGGTCTTGTGAAATACCAAAAATAAGTGGGCCAACCATTTCTTCTGATAAAGAAGAAAATGCTGTATTTTCAACTGCTCTTTTTACTAACGTATTTTTAAGCACTTTTAAATACACACCAGATTTTCTGGCTTCAGCTCTTAGGTTTGTCATTTCTCCAACCCCAACACCTCGATACTCTGCGAGTATCACGGCCTGAGCATTTTCGATTTGCTGACTTACTTCAGCAACGACTGCCTTTTTGTCTTCAAGATTTAGACTCAAGGTCCTCTCCTTCCGTTAAATAAAAGTATTAGTAAACTAATACCAACAAAACGGCGACTTCCAACAGGATGTTATCCATTATGGGACCCGCCATCTGCGTAGGCTGTTTTAAACAATTAAACTTGCGTACCTACGGTCTTTGATAACCCCATCTTAAAGATGGGCCCAAAGTTCTTCTTTATGAATTTAATAATTCACAAAATAATTTTTTAATTCAATATATTGCTTTGATCAAGACGAATACCAACACCCATGGTGCTTGAAACAGATACTTTTTTAATAAAAACACCTTTTGTACCTGTTGGTCTCGCTTTATTTATTGCATCAACCAAAGCTGTTAAATTTCCTTGTAACTGATCCACTGTGAAAGAAGCTTTACCAATTGTGCAGTGAATAATTCCCGCTTTATCTGTTCGGTATTGCACTTGTCCCCCTTTTGCATTCTCAACTGCTTTCGCAGTATCTTGGGTAACTGTTCCAACCTTAGGGTTCGGCATTAAGCCTTTGGGGCCAAGAATTTGGCCAAGAGCACCAATCACCTTCATAGCGTCAGGTGTAGCAATTAGAACATCAAAATTTAGCTCACCTTTCTTAATGGTTTCTACTAGATCGTCATAGCCAACAATATCTGCACCCGCTTTTTTTGCTGCCTCTGCTTGTTCACCTTGCGCAAGCACAGCAACACGTTTCGTTTTTCCAGATCCATTTGGAAGAACCAAAGCGCCTCTGACCAATTGATCAGATTTCTTGGCATCAATACCTAAGTTAACTGAAACATCGACAGATTCATCAAATTTAGCTTTCGCAGTGTCTTTAACTAATGCCAAGCCATCTTTCACTGTATAAAGTTTATTACGGTCAACTTTCTCGGAAAGTGATTTAATTCGTTTACTTAGAGCCATCTAAACACCCTCCACTTCAATACCCATGCTTCGAGCACTACCAGCAATGGTTCTGACTGCAGCATCCATATCGGCGGCTGTTAAATCTGGCATTTTTGTTTTGGCAATTTCTTCAGCTTGTGCTCGTGTTATTTTGCCAACTTTATTAGTGTGTGGAACACCTGAACCTTTTTGTACCTTCGCTGCTTTCTTAATTAAGATAGAAGCTGGTGGGGTTTTCATAATAAAAGTAAAACTCTTATCTGAATACGCAGTAATCACAACAGGTACGGGTAATCCAGGTTCAACGCTTTGTGTTGCCGCATTAAATGCCTTGCAAAAATCCATAATATTAAGTCCTCTTTGACCGAGGGCAGGACCTACCGGTGGACTTGGATTTGCTTTTCCCGCAGGAATTTGAAGTTTGATATATCCTTCAATTTTTTTTGCCATTTTTATTCTCCTAATTTTGGTTCAAGCGCTTAAAAATTAAGCTCCCAATTTTTTTAAACTTCTTTTTCTATTTGGCCGAACTCTAATTCCACAGGTGTGGCTCGCCCAAAAATGACTACTGAAACCCGAAGTTTACTTTTCTCATAGTTGATTTCTTCAACCGTTCCTGTGAAATCTTTAAAAGGCCCATCTAAAACCCTTACAGCCTCACCTGCTTCAAATGTCAATTTTTGCGTTGGATTCACCTTACTGTCATCCATGCGCTGCAAAATGGTGTCGACTTCTTTATCTTTAATAGGTGTTGGCTTCTGTGAGGAAGTGCCAATAAAAGCAGTTACCTTAGGGGTGCTTCTTACAAGGTGCCAGCTATCATCATTCATATCCATTTGTACCAGAACATAACCGGGATAGAGTCTGCGTTCACTCAGCGTTTTTTGTCCTGATTTCATTTCCACAACTTCTTCAACAGGAACTAAAACATCACCAAACATTTCCTTTAAGGAAGATCGTTCAATTCTTTCAAGCAAATTCTTTTGTACAATTTTTTCATAGCCTGAATAAGCTTGAACTGCGTACCATCTTTTACTCATCAATTGCCTCTACCTAAAAGAATGTTAATTATGTATGAAAAACCTATATCAACTAAAGCTAAGAAAATCGCTGCAATGACAACAAAAATAAATACAACAGTTGTCATCTGAATAGTTTCTTTTCTTGTTGGCCAGACAACTTTTTTTGCTTCAGTAATTGCGTCACCAAAAAAACCAATAGCTTGTTTACCCTGCGGTGTTGTCCAAAACACTGCAAAAGCTGCACCAAGACCAATTAAAACAACTAAAATTCTTAGAACAACTGGTTGATCGGCAAGAAAATAAAATCCTCCCAAGCCAGCAGCCACGAGTAAAAATGATAAATAGTTTTTAAAATTCATAGTCACTTCTACTATTCCCTATAATAATGGCAGGCCAGGAGGGCTTCGAACCCCCAACCCTCGGTTTTGGAGACCGATACTCTACCAATTGAGCTACTGGCCTAAGTAATTCTTATTCAATAATCTTAACAACCACACCTGAACCAACGGTTCGGCCACCTTCACGAATCGCAAAGCGTAAACCTTCTTCCATCGCAATAGGT
>Ga0102963_1001535_pt1 | contig 10181 bp, 9 predicted proteins | sample SalPon2_C_H2O_MG_2_FD_84522 | JGI IMG/M metagenome (GOLD analysis project Ga0102963, IMG submission 84522) | Salt pond water microbial communities from South San Francisco under conditions of wetland restoration - Salt Pond MetaG SF2_C_H2O_MG | ecosystem: Environmental > Aquatic > Non-marine... | reverse complement strand
GCAGTTGGACTGGTTAATTTATGTGTACCATCAATATCTTGAGTAAGATTTCCTGCAGTACCAAACAACATATTACCACCAGCAGCGACAGCATAATCTCCACCAGAGCTTTGAGAATACTTCACTCCAGTAAAGATGCTTGTATCATTAAAGGTATTGATACCAAGATCATTTGAAATTTGATATGTTGAATCATTACCAATAATAGAAGTTTTATCATTCAATACGTTTTCGTTCATATCATTAATAACTGTTAAGTTATCATTCGCGCCAACGTTAGTACTTCTACTACGTACAATTTCAGTTTCTAAATTGCCACCAATCTTTTGTTGTATACTTCCATGAACATTTAGTGTATAGTCTTTTTGTACCTCTAAATGATAATTACCATAAACAAGGTGTCTCATATCTCCATCGACAGTTAAATTACAATCGCCTTTGATATGAATATTCTTATCTTTAAGTAACACCACATAGTCATCACCAACGATTTTAACATTACGTGTACCATCATTATAAATCTCTTCAAATGTTCCAGATGGATGCTGACGATTAGTTCTTTCAAATCCTGGTGTATCATCAATCTCAGTAATATGACCACCTTCAGTTTCATACACTTTGTTGTATGGATATTCCGGAACATGACCATTGAGTTGCTCTAATTCATTCCACTCTTTTCTTTCGTAATACACATCATCTTTATCTTCTGAAACTGATGATACTTTAGCAGGTGCAGCTTTTTTAATAGCAGAACGTATTCCTGTTACAACTCGACCCAACCATGAATTACCTCTTTGATATTCGGTTTCTCGAGCAGAAAAGTTAACATCACTCTTTCCAATATAATCTCCAGTTGGATAACTAAGAGCAGTGAATCCTTTTGTCTTATCATCTTGAGAAGATACTGAAGCAATGGATCCCATTATAATAGGATCTTGTGCTGATGGACCATCACGGAAAAATCCAATAACCCAAGAGCCTTCCATTAATCCATGAGGTGAATTACCAATACCTGATGTACCACTATCATGAACAGGCATCATTACAGTCGCCCATGGTAAATCTTCAGTTGGCAATAAACTCTTATTATCAGTATGAAAACCAAAGCATCTTACTCTTACTCGATTCATTTCTTCAGGATCAAATCTATCCTCTACAACGCCCATGAACCAAGTAAAAATTCCATGTATAAATTGGTCATCAAATCTATTCATTACTATCTCCCTGCAAATCAAATTCAAATGAGTCTTTTTGTACAACTATATTCATTGTATATTCACTATTAGAAAATCTGTGTTCTATCGAAGTCACAACATGTTTACCTGATAATATTCTATCTCTTGGATCAAGCTTTAAAGATTCAGTATCAGTCGACTTTGGTATTAATAAAGCAATAACTTTTCCGGGTGTTAATTCAAAGTCACCAGCTATTGTTAATGAATGAGAAAGCAGATCAATATTTTCTAAATATGATTGCCTAGACATAATTGTTGGACTAGCTGGTGAATGATAATTCTTTTGACTAAATGCTTTTGAATTTTGATTTATATAATAATGAATAGAATCAATAGAATCATTAAACTTTAAATCTTTAAACTGAACATTATCGTTAAATGGTTTATGTTCATTTAATTTGTATTTAATATCTTTGTCGTATCTCAAATCTCTCTTAGTATAACTTTTAGTGGCAATGTCAATTTCATGTAATGTTGCAGAATATGCTCCCTCAGACAATGAAGCAAGTTTAGATAAGTTTAATGTTGAAGAAAACTTTCGAATTCTAGAAGCAATTTCTTCGTATGATTTTGGTGTTAATGGTTTTAAACTAAATTCAGGTTTGTGGTTATATTCTCTATAAACATCTTGTTGAACTATGTTTTTATAAGAATCAAAATTGACTCCATTAAAAGCTGTTTCATAAAAATAAAATGGAGTATTGTCTTCAACCGCATTTCGCATTAACCAATTGATTGCTGACAATGGTCGTAATCTTGGATAGATACCTTTAATAATCCCCTTTGAAGATTCATTTATATAATTAGGTTCTATTCTTAAATCTCTTTCACAGATAATTTTTACTAAAGAGCCTAATGTATTTTCAAACGATCTATTCAATCTTGAAACAGAATTAATATACATGTGCTCAGAAAAACAAACAAACTGATACGTTTGCAAACCAGGAACAGCTCTAGAAAAGTTAATTACTTCTGCAATATACACATCCAATTCAAATTTACGGCGTGTTTCAGAATCATCTTTTACTTGAGTCTGTTGAACCTTAATTGATATCTTTTCGTTACCAGTAATCAAAGCTTGCTCAAGTAATGATATACCATCAGCAACAGACAATGTTACTTCTATAGAGGAAGTATACAAACTTTCGTATATCTCAATAGAAGTAATAATACTTCTTATATCCCACTGATTTTCATTATTATCGTATAGATATATTTCATTAATCTGATACGACGTTGGAGTTGGATCAGCAGAAGATCCTGATAACGTAGTCTGATGAAATTTAGCCATTTAAAACAGTCTCATAAGCATTAACAAATTTTTCAATATAATTTGGATCAATTACTCGAATTTTAGATCGTTGATCATTGAGCTCGACAATATTTTGTCTATTTGAAACATAAGCCAAATCTGCTGTGCTGGTAGCTCCTTTAATATGTACACCATTATCGATTGGTCTTCTGTCCGGATCATTTTCTAAATAATAATAGAATGGTGCATCGATATATTTGTATACTTGATATGTTGCTACAGAATCTGTACTTGTTTGACCAACAATAATTTCAGATGGATTTGATGGACTAGTTGGATCTCCAATAAATGGGCCATTAGCGACATTTTGTATTACTAACTGATTAGTGTCAATATTTTTTTGAGTAAGAGTTCCACTAGCTCCTGACTCTACTCCAGTTACAATTTCACCAATTTCAAATCTTCCGGCTAATGAATTACGGTGATCGATAACTTGACCGTCAGAATTTAAAACGATTTCAGGTCGAGTAGTAATAGCATATCCATTATATTCCTTTTCCATAAATTCTGTTAAGTCTTCTTGACTCATGGGCCATACACCAAGTCCATCATGCAAAAAACTGTTTACAACAAAAAATGTCCAATAATAGTTTGGTGTATCGTACAATCTCAATGAAACAATATCTGGTCTTTCACCATTCTTAATTTCATAAAATTTATATACGCTTGGGTCATCTATAAATTCAGGTACTGGTTTTACTGATCTAAATAAGTCAGTTACGTTTTGATTGATACCGTTACGAAATATATCATAAGGTACTTTTGGAAACTGTTTAAAAAATGACATATTCTATTATCCTTCGTTCGTACTATCTTTCTCGTAAAGATCATTACGAATAAGAGCTTTTGATTCTTGAAACGATAATGCGATTTTAGTTTCTACAGGAGCACCAGTAGCATGATATGCATTAGTGCTAGAATTAAATGTTGTAGTCATACCGGTCAAATATGAATTAAAGATCTTTGGTAAATATTTGCTTTCTTCACCATTTACATAGAATTTGATTTCGAAAAGTGGTGGGTATTTAAGAGAAAGATTTCCTTCACCACCAGCTGCTTCTGGATACATATACTTTCTAAAGAAATTTTCGATTTCATTAATCGTTTTTGATTCTTCTGAAGATTCCGGAATCATATTAAATTCAAAATCAAATGATCTAATTCCTGTTCCTTCAAAAGCAACTGAAGTAAATGGGTTAACAGCTAATCGTGCTTCAATACTTCTACCTGCAACGAAACCGGCAACGGCTTCATTACTATTACCTGCCGCTTCTTTAATTACCCTAGCCAAAATATCTTCTTGAGCCAGTTGATCAGATTGAAAAGCTTGACGAGCTTTATCAAAACCAAGATCAACAGAATTGTAACTTATACTATCCGCAACTGTAATACCCATTGGCAAATATAGATTAACTGATTTCCCGGTATCTGGAGAAGTTTCTTTATCTAGTATGAATGACACATACGCATCACCATCGTCAGCCTTTGCTCTCAAAGATGATGGAAAGGTTAAAATTTGCGACATGGAATGTTCCTATAAATACTTTAAATTTAAACTTATATACATTATTTATATGGCTACTTACAAAGGAAGTTTCACACCAAAAAATAAATCCAAGTATGCTGGAGATGTTAAAGCAATTAAATATCGATCTCTCTGGGAACGTAATGCTATGCGATGGTGTGATACAAATTCTTCAGTTGTGCGATGGAATTCAGAAGAGGTAGTCATACCTTACTTTTGCAAGACTGATAATAGATGGCATCGATATTATGTTGATCTATTAATAGAATTCTCAAATGGTAAAACTTTATTGGTTGAGATCAAACCAAAGAAAGAAACACTGCCTCCAAAAAATCCTGCAAGAAAAACAAAACGATATATCAACGAAGTCACAACATATATCAAAAATCAATCCAAATGGCAAGCAGCAGAAGCTTTTGCTAAAAAGCATGGTATTGAATTTGTAATATGGCATGAAGATGTACTTAAATCTTTGGGCATCAAACTACTGAAAGGTTGATATAAATAATAGTATGAATATTAATAACGGGTGTATATAAATGGCATCACTTTTCGATCAATTACAAGCGCAAGCATTTAGAGCTGGAGTTACACCTAGAACTACTCAGGCTCAAAACTGGTTTCGTAAAAAGGTAAAAGATCTCGGTGAAATTAATAGACGTACACTATTAAAAGATGATGCTTTAGATATTACTAAGAATCCATTAGCGGGTTCTATGATAATGTATTTTTACGATCCAAAACATAAAGCCACATTACCATACTATGATAGATTTCCATTGACTATTATGGTACAACCTGCAAATGGTGGTTTTCATGGTTTGAATCTACATTATTTAGCTCCGGGCGTAAGAGCAAGATTTTTAGACGACTTAATGTCGACAGCGCCAAAGACAATGACGGATACAACAAGAATAAAAATAACATATGATAAGTTAAATAGTGCACGTAAGTTTAAAGAATTTAAGCCGTGTTATAAACATTATTTAACTAGTCATATTAAGTCCAATATGGTTAGAGTACCAATGACAGAATGGGATATTGCTATCTTTCTCCCAACTGAGCAATTTGTTAAGGTTAAATCCGAAACTGTATACCGTTACTCACGTAAACAATATACTGGGAGATAATAGTGTCAAACATCGATAACCTTAAAAGCACAATTAGTAAGAAAGGCGGATTAGCTAGAAGTAACCGATTCCAAGTTATATTCACTCCGCCTCAGGTTTCATTATTGAATACAAACCCAGTATCTTTAATTGGCGGATTATTATCTGGAGGTGGAGCTAAAAATCTTATTAATGATCCACGTGATATATCTCTACTTTGTGAATCAGTATCTCTTCCAGGTAGATCAATATCAACAATTGATTATATGGCCGAAAAGCAATCAGTCAAAATGCCATATACGTATATCGATACTCCAGTTCAAATGACATTTATAATTACTAATGATTATTATATGAGAACAGTATTTGAAAACTGGTACACATCAATTTTTAATACAGAACGATATAAAGTTGGATATAAAAAAGATTACTCTACAGATATAGTTATCCAACAACTAAATTCTAAGAATATTCCAGTCTTTGGAGTAAAATTAGAAAAGGCATTTCCAATAGAAATGACCCCACTTGAATTAAGTAATGCAACTGAAAATGATTACTTGAGAATGACCGTGACCTTTGCTTATGACAAATATATTGAAGAGAATGCAGTATCTAGTGTTCTATCAGGAGTATCATCAGTATTAGGTCAAGCTCAGAATACATTGAATTTATTCGGATAGGAGTGACTTATAATGGCTTTACCCAAGCTTAATGCTGCGAGATATACTACAATTATACCATCAACTGGTAAGGAAATAGATTATAGACCTTATTTAGTTAAAGAAGAAAAGATACTAATGCTGGCAATGGAATCACAAGACCAGCAACAAATCGTAAAGGCAATTAAAGACGTATTATCTAATTGTATTTACGACGATGTAAATGTTGACAAACTGGCTATGTTTGATCTTGAATATTTATTCTTAATGTTAAGATCAAAGTCAGTAGGAGAGAATGTTGAATTAAAGGCTAAGTGCGAACATTGTGAAGAGCAAAATGAAGTGTCTCTTAATATCTCAAATATTAAACCACCTCAAAATGCTGAGAATTCAAATGTTATCGAGCTTACAAAGAATATCGGTATCACTATTAGATACCCTACAATAAAAGATATTGAAAAGTTTAAAGAAGACGATTTAAAGTCAATGGAGGGATTGACAAAATTAATTGTACAATTGATTGATACTATTTACGATGAAGACAATGTGTATGATGCTAGTACACAATCTCAGTCTGACTTAATGGAATTCATCGACGGTTTTAGTACAGAACAATTTCTAAAGGTAGCTTCATTCTTTGAGAAATTACCAACACTGAAACATAATTTAGAATTTAATTGTACGAGCTGTGGTGCAGCAAATAATATAGAATTGAAGGGCCTACAAAGTTTTTTTTCATAGGCCTCTCTCATGATAGTCTTGTAAATCATTATAAGACTAATTTCGCGATGATGCAGCACCACAAATATAGTTTAACTGAATTGGATAATATGATGCCGTGGGAGAGAGAAATCTACGTTACATTATTAAAACAATATATTGAAGAGGAAAATGAACGCATGAAACAACAGCAGCAAAAAACAAGAAGGTAGCAAGTGACGGAAGAAATAAAGACAACTAGGCCTCCGCACAGTTACCATCAAGCAGATACGAATGGAGATGGTATAGTGTCGGAAGAAGAAGAAAAGTTGCACTTGGAATTCAAACGTAAAGAGTTAGAAGACCGAGATGCATTGCGTGATTCACAACGTAGGATGGCTTGGTTTGCTCTTTTTGGTATGTTACTATATCCATTTGCTGTTGTTTTAGCATCATTAGCTGGATTATATGAAGCACAACAAACTTTAGGTAGTATGGCACCAACATACTTCGTAGCAGTCGCAGGTATTGTAGCTGCGTTCTTTGGAGCACAGGCGTATGGCAAAGGAAAATAACAAAGAAGACGGCCGATCTAAATCACGCCGCGATCAAAAAAATGAGCTTAAAGAATTAAGTAAAGCTTTGCGCGAAAGCAACAAAGAACAAGAACAAATTGATAAGCTCGATGAAATACGTAAAGCTCTTGATGGAATTAGTTCTCAAAATCTAGGTGATCGATCTTTAAGCGAAGTAAGAGCTACATTTGAACGTGCTAACAATATACTATTAAATCAAAATCAGTATACTGAAGCTGAGATTCAACTTGCTCAAGATACGCTACAAGCTATACAAGAATCTGCTAAAGTAGAAAAAGATAACGCCGAAAAATTATTAGCTGCTCAAAAAGAAGCAGCATCAGAAGCTTTAAAGGCTCAATTTGCTAGTGCTAATGAATTACTCAATGCCTTCGAAGGATTTAATCAAGCTGAATCTATAGAAGATCAAATTAGTCGTGTTACTGCTCAACTAGAAACATTGGGTGGTGAATTTGTATCAGGCCAAAACTTTGATGAAGTATCTGCTGAGCTAGCTCGAGCAACTGAAGTACTAAGAAATATAGAATCATCTGATGAAGAAAAGCAACAAGCTCAAGGTATCATCGATGCAATAGGTAAAAATGCTCAATCTGAAGAAGAGCGCAGAGAGGCTGCTAAAGTATTAGCAAAACAAAATAGTCTAATGGGTCGAATGGCAGCTGGTATCGAAGCTCAAAAACAAGCTTATGACGATTTTGTTGGATCTGCTGCTGGCGGTGGTCTTATTGCAGCATTAGGCGCAGCAGCAATATTATTTACTGATCCAGAAACAATTATGTCTGGTATCATGACTGCAATAAATGCAGTGCTAGATACTATCGATGTCATTGAAAAGTTTATTAGTGGAGATTTTGCTGGAGGCTTCGAAGCTTTAGGAGAAAATTTAGATTCTGTAAGCGGTGTTGTTTTAACTGCAGGTTTAGTTATATTTAGAAAAGTTATTATTGGAGCATTGATAACTGGTTTTAAAGCACTATTTACTACTATAGGCACAGCAATATGGCCAGCAATATCAACTCTTGGAACAACAATTCTAGGCGCTATATCTGCTCCAATTATAGGATTAGGCGTATTAATAGCAAATGCTTTCTATGCGTTATGGGAAGGAGTGACCGCTGGCTTTGATGTATATAAAGAAACCGGATCCATTGCTGCAGCTTTAACAGAAGGTGTTACAACCTTTGCTGCTAATTTCTTTGGGTTTATACCAGATCTATTAAAAGGTGCTGTTTCTTGGGTTGCAGGAGCTTTAGGGTTTGAAGAAGTAGAAAAATTCTTAGATTCATTTTCATTTGTCACAGGTATAAAAGACCTATTTAATAATCTAGGTGGTATGATCGGAGGATTTATATTTGACACTGTTGAATCGATTACATCATTTGATTACATGGGATTCATCCGTGAAATACCTTCAAAATTATTTAGTCTTATTTCTGCTCCAGTTAACTTAATTAGAACAGCTATTGATAAAATATTGAGCTTTATGGAAATAAAACTTCCGAGTTCATTCGATGAAATACCACAATTTTTACTAAGTGTAGTAACGGCTCCAATTACAGCACTTAAAAACGCTGTTTCTTGGATATTAAGTAAATTTGGATTTGAAGAAGAATCAGAAGCAGTTGAAGATTTTTCTTTCAGTGAATTAATTATGAAGATGGTTAATAAAGCTATTGACACAGTAACTGGAATATTTACTTTCTTAGGTAATGCTTTAGATTCAGTTGAATTTCCATCTTTTGGAGATATTATGAGTAAGATCAATGATTTTATAAAAAGTATATTACGGTCAATATTACCTGATCCAACAGCTCCTCTATTGTCAATACAGGGCATAGCATCTAAAGCTATACCTGATGCTGTATACGAATATGCTGGCATTAATCCAGAAACTGGCCGAGTTTATTCACAATATAAAAATAATAATAGTAGTGAAGGAATAGTTACAAGATCAAATACAAACGACACCGGTGCAGAAATTGATTCTAAATCAGTTGAAGTACAAACTGCTAAAGAAGAAGCTCAAGTAAATACTCAAACCGCAGTTAATGTAGTATCCCAGGGCGGAACAAGTATGAGCACATCTACTGTTAATTATTCAGGCGGTGGAAGAGATCGTGGACGTGCTGCGAGGTATAATACTGCCAACCAATAAAAAAGGACCCTTTCGGGTCCTCACAATTGGGCGGGCCTTTACGCTTCTTTTGCCAATTTAGCAAAGTATGAAAGCGTGTCATCATCGTCGTCATCAGCAGATGATTCGAATGATGAAGCTCTAGATGTGGGCTCTGGAGCGGGTTCTTCAAATTCCTGAACAAAAGTTGATGGTGCTTCGGAATGTCCAGCTTGGACTCCTAATACACGGTTCAACTTAGCCTTCAGTTCATCGTAAGTCTTGTAGTTCTTAGGATCAACAAAATCTTTTAATGAGTATAACTTATTGTAAATAACTTCTAAATCATCGTCATCACCGCCAAGCAATGGAGATGGATTAGAGAATTCAGATTTATCATAGTTGACCCATCCTTCTACTTTACGGATCTTCAATTTAAAGTCAGCACCTTCCCAGAAGTCATAAGGGTTTACTGGATCTTCATCTGCAAATTCTGGTTGCATAACATCCATGATTTTATCAAAGATCTTTTTACCAAACTTATAGAGGAATACCCTACCTTCGTTTTCTGGATTTGCTGGATCACTTACTACATAAATGTTAGATACATAATGTAATCGACGTTTACGATCTCGAGCAACTGCTTTATCTTCATCACGACCAGAGTTCCATAACTGTGAATTCATTTCTGAAACCGGATCATCTTGACCAATACTGGTAAGAGAGTTTTCAATGTACCACAAACCAGTAGGTCCTTGAAAACCATGATCCCAGTATTTTACCCAAGGTAGATCTTCACCTTCTGGAGCTGGAAGGAATCGAATGACTGCATAACCGTTTCCGGATTTATCACGCGTTGGTTTCCAAAAACGGTCGTCACCATAAGACTTCTGTTCTGTTTTACCACCGGCTGTTTCTGCTGCTGCGAGGAGT
>Ga0102963_1001532_pt1 | contig 10199 bp, 12 predicted proteins | sample SalPon2_C_H2O_MG_2_FD_84522 | JGI IMG/M metagenome (GOLD analysis project Ga0102963, IMG submission 84522) | Salt pond water microbial communities from South San Francisco under conditions of wetland restoration - Salt Pond MetaG SF2_C_H2O_MG | ecosystem: Environmental > Aquatic > Non-marine... | reverse complement strand
TTATTTAAATCTTTTTTAACAAAGTTAGCACTTAAATAACTGCCTAATATATTTGTTACACCTGGTATAAGACCACAACAAAATCCTACAAAACTTCCTATACCAGTTGCTGGTATTGTACTTGAATCATAACCTAATTTATTAATCTTCTTTTGTTCTCCTAGTTTAACATCTCTAAACTTTAACAATTCAGGTATAATGTATAAACAAATCATTACAGCACTAAAAGGAATACCTAATGTCAAGTAATCTATGCCAAATGTACCCCATGTTTCATAAGTTGTATTATTAAAACCTATCTTTGCTAAAACACCACCAAATAGAAAAAGAGATACAGTTTTCAATATCTTTTGTTTTGATAGTAATGTTAAGAAGACTATTGCTGTACATATAATAGCTAATTGTAAGGTACTATTATAAAATTTAAATACATTGTATATACTAGGTAAAAATAATAAGAATAGAATAATTGCAAATACAGAACCTATCGTACTTGATATCGCATTATTACTAACAGCTAAATGTCCTTCACCTTTTAAAAATAATTTATGACCATGTCTAGCAGTCGTTACGGCAGCTGCGTCACCTGGTATGCCATATAGAATACCTGTTACTGAATTGGTATAATTTGTTGTGATAAGAAGTGAAATATAAAACAGTAATATATTAAAGGGGTCTAAAATCTGTAACAAAGGATATAATGTTGCAATTGCCAGAAAAGGACCTGCGCCTGGTATTACACCAAAAAGTACACCCGATATAACTCCTAAAATACACCATAATATAGAAAACATTATTTTACTCTGCCATAATCCAACATTTTTTGAAACAAGTGTTTATCAAATTTTAAACACATTACTAGTAATATTATGCCGTCTTTAAATGAAAAAACACTATGTCTTTTATTACCATTGAAATACCATAGACTGCCTGGATTGCCTTTGATAACTTTGTCATCATAAATCCACTTAAAATTATACTCTGTGCATTTTACAAAACCTACCATTCTAATTTCATCATAACTGTAGTCTTCTTTATTGATATCAAAATGTTCAGGAAAGAAACTACCTCTGTCCATTCGTAAGAAGTGACAACGGCCTAACCAAGGTTTCCATGGTTCTAATATTGATTGTAATGTAGGACAATTTTTATATACATCTGTCGGCACATTTAAATCATGGTTGTGTATTTGTTCGCCTGTTTGTATTTCCCAATCTCTTAAACTTGTCAAATCAGGAATGCCATGAAGACCACCATCTATACTTGTTACACTTAATCCCCAACGATTATTAGGTTTGCTAGGATTATATCTCTTCCAATCATTCTCAAATGGTTTTAATTCTTCTAATAACTTATGTTCTTTAAAAGGTGGAAATTCAATCCAATCAGACATTGTATTTAAGCGTAATAACGCCTTATCATCTTCATTCATGCAACTATTTATCTAATCCTAAATGATGTACTATTTTAGTATTTTCATCTATGACATTTTTACTATACCATTTCACAGGCATGGTAGTTATTCTGCCACCGTTTTCTATGACTGTATCATATACAAAATTTTGTTCACCATAATACTGATAGTGAACTGTTCCGTTATTGTAATAATAAAGTTGCCATTTCTCTATGTCCAATTTAAATTTATCCCACACATATTGTAAACTACCTGATTTGAATTTATACCAACCACCATTTATTGGACACTTAGGAGAATGGTCCCACCAGTTTTTGTAGGTAACTAATTCATTATCTTCAACAGGATAGTTAATCATATCTGATATGTCACCTACTACTGTCTGGTCTATATCAATTATTATAGTATCTTCATTTGTATCATTGAAATATTTTAATTTATGCCAATGTTCTTTTATTGATTTGAAATCTTTTATGTAATCGCACTTTAATTTGACACCGTGATTTTTAAATTCTTTTTGCAAATTTACAACATTTGAGTAAGGATATTTGTTGCCATAGAATATACAATGTGCTATCATATCCAGTTTTCCTTTACAATATCATGGTCTAAACAATCATGTATTTCGGGTTTTTGATGAAACAAAGCTACAGAATAATTTGGTCTATATTTAAAATTTGTATTATCATTTTGCCAATGAGCACCATCTCTGTAAGAGTATATTATATTTGTATCAAATGTTTCAAATGTAGTTTCATGTGACAAAAATCTGTCATCACCATCATATTTAAAAATATAATATTCGGGGTCTTTCATAAACTTTTCGTAGATTTTAGTTTCATTAGACCAAGACATAATAGATGAATTATTTAAAGATGTGCCTATGTCAGGTCTATCTCTAACAAATTTAGCTTTACTAGGATTTTTCCACACAGGATTTATTAATCTGAATTTATCTGAAACTAACATGTCAATATCTCCATGTATGATAACATCTAAATCAAAATATAAACAAGTGCCTGTGTGTTTGAAAATTGATATTTTATTCCAATATCCAGGCAAATTATCAGCCTGAATAGAAAAACTATATAATTCAGGTTTATCTGTAATACACCAAAAATTATGTGGCAATTTTAAATATTTATCTACAGCAGTTTTTAATTTATAAACATATTGACTACCGTACTTATTGCCTACATTTACACAATATACATCAATTGCCTGCATAATGAATTACCTTTACATCTTTATGCCAATCTTCATCTAATAGATATGAATTTCCAGACCACTTTTTGTAATCGTGTTCAATACATGTCTGTATATAGAAGTCATTTTCATGCCACTTTACAATATGTTTTTCAGGAAACATTGAGGTTTTAGTTTTGTTATCTTCTAACATCTTTTGTACAAAGTGTTGTTCGCCATTTACAGGTCCACTTGTTGTGCCATTTTTAATAAAGTATTCTTGCCAATAATCAATATCTTTTTCAAATTCATCAACGATATATTGATGTTCACCATTTTTAAACTTGTATATACTACCACTTAATGCAAGCTTTTTATTTTCTTTATCTTCTCTCCATCTCCACCAAAACCTATGTGTACCTCTAAATTCATTATTATTGATAGTGTCAAATATAAAATCACAATTTCTAATTATAACTTGGTCGATATCCATTAATACAATATCTTCACCGTCTATAATATCCTTTTTAAAATAATCTAGTTTGTACCATTGTAATTTTTTATCTTTTTTTGTTATAGGAATAACTTTAACACCATCATCAAAACCTGTATGGTCGGTATAACAATAGTAATTAAATTGTTTTGTTGTATGTTTTTGTAAAGAGTGATATAGTTTATTTACATCATCAACACTATATTTTGTTCCTGTTAATACTGTACATATATTAGTCATCTCGTTTACCAATCACCATAAATCTTTTATATTCTCTATTGTCTTTACCATTTAGTTTCAATCTACCATAATAATAAGGTTTTTTTAATGAAGATTGCTTTATTAATTCGTGGTAATCTTCCACACAGTTAACATGTTCTCTTTCACCTTTCATATTATTGGATTGCAATATATAAAGAACTTGTTTGTCATTGTTAAATGAAATAGAAGACATTGGTAACATGTGCTCACATGATGTATTGATACATATGTTTGTATATCTTTCTGAATAATCTGTAAAGTTTATATCTTCTTTTAAATAGTTTAAATTTACACCCTTATATTCTCTACCTAAAAACTTTCTACCTATATCTAATGCGTCTTCATCCATATCAATTAAATGTATATCTTCAATACCTTTAATATTATCAACTAACAATGGCACCAATACATTACCATACCATGAACCTAATATTGTTATTTTTTTAATAGGTAATTCTGGCCTATCTTTAAGAACAAGTAATAATTGTTCTACAAGCCATTTTTTACAGGTTACTTGATTGCCTGAAAAACTATTGATAAAGTCTTTTAGTCTGTTTGGATATTCTCTTAATACTATTCTATTTAAAGTATCTCCAAAAAGACCTAAATCATAATTAAATTTTATTTCTACCTTCGGCATTTCCATTCTCACTTATTATAATTGCTTTACTCTTATCATACTTTTCAAAGTTGTGTACATTGTGTTGTATATACTTATCAGGCCAAAAAGTATACCACTCAGGATGTTTATGGTAAAACCATTTATCAGTACCTTCAAATAATATTGATAATTTTTCTTTATCTTTTTTAACAGCTTGATAAATGTGGTCACACTCATCATTATTAAAGGCGAACACACCACTATTGACATTACATGAAATATATGTGCCTTTGTTTTTTTTCATTTTTTCATTATCAAACCAATGTACATGACTTAACATAACTTTACCTTTGACCCTATTTTTATTATAGTAATCAATAAGAATATTTAAGTCACCTTGAATAATAATATCTATGTCTAAAAACAAACAATCGCCTAGTTTAAGTCTTTTGTCAAACAATGTCATCTTTTTCCAAGTATGTTTGTATGACATATCTAAAGGTAATGTTTTAACGCCTGGTATTTCTCTATCAGAAAAACAATAATCAATGGGTAACTTCTTTAATTCATCAACAGAATATTTGTCTCCCCAAAATGCTGTAATAATGTTCATTATAATGCTTTTCCTTTGTGTCGCCAATCTTTCTCATATTCTCTCCAATAAGGATAAGAATCTGCTTTACTATACCATGTTTCAAACTCAGGCCATTCATTCAATAAATTCGTGCCTCTTTTTTCATCAAAAAATTTATAGTGTGCCATTGTTCTCATAAAATCTTTTTCATATCCTACAGATTTTAATGCTTTAATCCACCTCTGTTTGTGTTCAAAGGGAACATTTGACCTCTCATATTTTTCAATATACTTTTCTTTTATTTGTTTTGGCAAATGCTTAGGTAACATGATATATGGATGTGTTAATAAATTATTAAGATATGGTATTGATACACCCCCTCTTTTAATAGGCCTGTTTTTAAAAGCTTTTGCCGAATTAACTTTGTTGATATGTGGAAATATCTCTTTTAATTGTTCATAAAAAATATGAATTTCATCAAGGTAACCTATATTCAATAACTGAATTGTGTTACTCCAACTAACATCAATATCAGCTCTAATAAAGTTTTTGATTATCTCAACTTTTTCTTCCCAAACTTCACCACTTCTAATATATTCATCTTTTTTACCATATGCGTCAAGTGATACAATAAAGGTAGCCTTTTTAAAATATTTCATTAATCTATAATATTCCCAATTATCAACAGTTGCATTTGTGATAATTCTAAACTCCATAGTTTTACTGTAACCTTTTGAGACCATCCATTCTAACATCTCTATAGAATCTTTCATCATCAAAGGTTCGCCACCCACAATCTCAAACTCTCTAACAACAGGACATATTTCTTCTAAATCTGCATACAGTTTATCTTTATCTATTTTTTTATAAGGGTTGACTACAGTTTCACCTTTCCATTCATCATATCTTTTTAACTCGGATGCTAACGCTGAAGAACAACCAACTGAACACATTGTACATTTTAAATTACAAATATTACCAAAGACTTTCATTTTTAGATGGTCGATATCTTTAGGTTTTAAATCAACATCATTACTTTTTTTAACTTTATCAATGGTATCTATAGGAACATGTCCGTGTATATGATGTTTTAAAGAATCTAGTCTTTTTGATGAACCATATTGTTTTTCTTGTTCATGGCAAGTTTGACATGTCTTTTTTACTAAATCTGACATAATACCATTGGCCATATCATGTCTTAATTGTTTTGATTTACTAGAATTAAAAAACTCCATAGGAGAAGTATTTTCAAAGGTCATCTTATCGTCTGGTTTAGCAATACAACATGTTTGATATTTTCCCTCTACAGTCGTTGAAAACTGTATAAAGGGAAAAGTACACATTACACCATTATCTTTAATCACTTAAACCTCCATCATACATTCCAAATGCCCAATATTTTTCTTTACACCACCAACATGTTTTACAAGGTTTAGTAAAGAATTCAGTTTTATCTGCATAACTAATACACGAAGCTGTTAAGGGAAATAAATCATTAATTAAATTATTATCTTTATAACATTGTGCAATAAATTTTTTATGTTGAAACGCCAATGGTCTATAAATCCATCTATTGTATTCGTCATTATCATCCAATACTCTTGTTATAATTTTGTGTTTATCACCTAAATTCGTATCTCTTTCTTCTTCTCTATCTGTATGTAGACCATACTTTTCAGATTCTTCTAAAGGTGGATTTGCTGACTTACCACACAAAAATACTTTTACATCTTGTTTTTTATATAAGTTCCATTCCTCATCTCTATGAGCTCTTCTTTTCATTAAAGTGTTGCCTGGTGAATGGTCGTATTTAAATGTGTAATGGTCTAAAAATTTTACTTCAGGATATTTACTCTTAAAATATGAACTAATTTCTCTGGCATACCATTCATTTGTAGGTCTTAATTTATCTATGCCTGTAAATGGCATAACTTCTATATCTAAATTTTGTTCTTTAATTTTTTCACATAACATAAACATAACAAAAGACGAATCAACTCCGCCAGATAAGGTAACTGCAACTCTTTTTAAATTTTCTATTTCTTTTATTTCTGCAATATCCCAAAAAGTTATCTCGCCATATTGATTTTTGTAAATCATATCCATTCTCTTTCTTTAGTGGTAATAACCTTTTCTTTTTTACCACATTGCCTCACACATATTCCACATGGTGAAACATCAAAACTCATAGGCAAAATGTATTTAAAAAAATCATCTTCAATTATTTTATTTAAATCGTCTGTAACTGCATTCCTGATAGTACGCATTTCAAACATTGGATGTAATTCTGGTTCGTGTGGGTCAGCAATTTGTCCTCTAAAATTTTTTCTTCTATATTCAAATGAACCTATCCAACAACATGGATGTATATTTGCTTCACAATCTATATACAATTCATTTTTGTTTGATACTGAACAATCTATATCAGCTTTAGATTTTTTTCTTGCTAATTCTGGATTTTCATTGTATTTTTTTGAAGCTAGTTTTTTTGCTTTTGCAGCTTCATTTTTTGAGGGTGTAATTGTGTATTTTTTATTTCTAAATTCATAATCTAAAAGATTTCTAGTCCAAAATCTTTGAGTATCTATAGGTATAAATGCTTTAAAACCATATTCTTTTGCTCTTCTTCTAGCTTCTTCTTCTTGATGTTCATTATGACCAAATCTTATGAATGACCATTCGGCAATGCCACCAGCCTCTATAAAAGACCTAGCATTTTCTAAAACTCTATGATATCTTGTATTTACTCTGTAAAAATGATGAGTGTCTTCTAAACCATCTAAAGAAAAAACTACTAAATGTTTTTGAGGTTTTGATGATAACATCTTACCAAAATTATACCACCACTTTTTTGACCTAAACCCACCATTGGTATGAATGTGTATCATACCATTATCATCAATTACTTCATCACATGAATACTCTATGATTTCATAAATATCTTTTACAAATACGGGGTCACCAAAATTACCACAAAAAGTTATATTGTTGCAAGAATACTTAAATTCTTCAAATATGTTTTTATAATCTTTAAATGTGATTTCTTTATCAACTAAGTCTGGTCGTTCTTTTAATTCACCACCTTTACCGTCAATAAAGTTTCTTGAACATTGAGGACAACGAGCATTACACTTATCAGTCAACTCAATGTGAAATTTGAAAGGTTTTGCCAAATCATACATAATAAAATTTTAACCTATTAAAACTGACTTATAATCTTAAATATATCTTTAATTGTTTCCGATTTTCTTAATTGTGCTTTCAAATCTCTACTATCAGAATTTTTGATATGAGGCATTTCAAAAGCATATAACTTAGCCTTAAATAATTGTTCTTTTATTTTTTCAGAATTGTAATCATGTTCAGTTGAGAATACAGTTTCTAAGATTTCTGTAAAAGATTTTTCTACCTTAACTTCTTTAATATTTTGTTCAGATATAATTCCTTCTTTTGTAGCAATATCTAATACCTCTTCTTTAAATTTTTTTCTTTGTTGATTACACCATTCATCTGTATAATCATGTATTTCTGGTAATGTCTTAATAGTTAATAAATTTCTGTAATCAGGATGATTTTCGTCTAACTCTATAATATGAGGGAAAACTTCATTTTCTTTATCACCTTTTATAAAAACCTCAATTTGTGTTCTTTCATTATCGCAAAATCTTGCTGAAACAAAATTGTCTTTTGTAATTTCCATTAGTTTATCCTCTTTCCTATTTTTTTATCTAAGTATTGAAACAAATTTATTTTTGGTTTCCATCCATATTTAGTCAAGATAGAGGTGTCAGCTTTATTATCTTTTCTTTCGGTTTTCGGTCCTATTTTACTAGAAAATGATAACTTACAATAATGCATAATATCTACTATTTTATTTGATATTCCAGTACCCATGTCAATAACACCAGTTTCATTTGTATTCATCATTAATATGATAGCTTCGCATAAGTCATTCACATGTATAAAATCTCTGCTGTGGTCAACATTAATATATGGTACAACACCCTTAATAATTTGTGGTATTAACATATTCTCTCTACCATTAGGTCCATAAGATGTAGTAAACCTCATACCCAAACTGTTATCTGGGGCAAAATGTTCTAATGAAAATTTACTAAATGCATACGGATTTCTCCATGGTTCATGTGCTGTGCTTGAACTTGCGTACAATATTCTGGAGTTTTTGTAGTGTTCAAATATTCTTTGACTAACGATAACATTTTGTTTCCAATATTCTGCTGGATTGTCTAAAGATATTCTTACACCTGATAAACCGGCTAAGTGAATTACCACATCTATATTATCAGGCAACTTACAAGTTAATAAATCTTCACCTAATTTCAAATCTAAACATGTAACATTTTCTAATTTATTTTTTAAATTAGAGCCTATAAAGCCCTCACTTCCGGTCAATAATATATTCATACTAAGATTTATTTATTTTTAAATAATAAGTGTTTACCGTTGTTGATGTACCATTTGGAAATTCTTGTGCTCTGTAATCATCTGCATTAACAAATAATGTTTGATAATTACCAGAACCATTTAATCTTGTATCACCCATACCTGAACCTCTATTTGTTCCTGAAGTGTAACTATATGATAATGAATATCCATCACTAGATGAAGCCGCTGTGTGTCTTATCCATTCTTGTATCAAAGATTCAAATGTAGCTTCTGGATATATTTGAAGATTATTTGAAGCGTCAATTAACATAGGTGTAGTATAAGATGTATCAGAACCATTAACTCTATGTAAATAATAGTTTGTGATAGTAGTAGGTTGGTCTTGTGTTTCAGGAATACCTGAAGCTGTATATGCTGAAGTGTCTGCTCTTGTATCTGTGAAAACTGCCGTATTTGAACCACTAACTTCGGTAGCGCCAGCAACACTTGTACTAGTAGATATAAAATAAGTACCAGCCTGTTGTGTAGTGGTTGTTGCTGCTGTCAATAAGTCAATAGCAGGATGTAAAAAAGTATCTTTTACATCTGTTAAATTCATTGCTTGTATGTTACCACTTGAATTATAATAGATAGGCCATGTTTTACCTGAGTCTGCTGTAGGTGTTATTGAAGCAGTTGTTTGAGCTATTTTTGAATAGTTTACAGTTACAACTGATGGTTCAGCTGTTGTTGCCTCATTAGGAAAAGCAGAAACACTTGTTGATTGAGCGCCTGCCTGTAATCTTGTGTCACTTAATGTACCTAAACTACCACCCGAACCAACAACTGATAATGATACACCTGGATTTAATGAGTATTGATAAACTATTTGGTCAACTACTTCATCAACCATAGTTGTGGTCATCTCTTGGAGATTACCAGAGTTATAGTATAAAGGTTGTCTTATTGCCATATTCTAGTTCCATTTACTTTTAAGCACCAGCACCATACAATGTCTTTAATGTAGTACCTGATGAATTTAATATTTGTAATGTTACTAGAGTTTTTAATTCATTTTGACCTATAGAATCTGGTCCCATCATTGACTCTGTAATAGCGTCTATTGAACCTGTTGTAATAAGTGTTCCTGATTCATCTGGTAGAGCAATTATTCTATCAGCTGTTGGGTCAATTGCATATAGTGAAGTTTCTGAACTATCAGGAGTAGCACCTTCAAATATGATACCACCTGTACCGGTTGTTGCTGTATAATAATGACCATCTG
>Ga0102963_1001531_pt1 | contig 10201 bp, 21 predicted proteins | sample SalPon2_C_H2O_MG_2_FD_84522 | JGI IMG/M metagenome (GOLD analysis project Ga0102963, IMG submission 84522) | Salt pond water microbial communities from South San Francisco under conditions of wetland restoration - Salt Pond MetaG SF2_C_H2O_MG | ecosystem: Environmental > Aquatic > Non-marine... | reverse complement strand
TTTTAATAACTCTTATTTAATTCTTACTAATCAGATTACCTTTTCTGAGTTATTAGGTAGGAGATTTGATACCGGAGAGGACGCTGTAATGGCACATGATCCGGAAGTTGGACCGAAAAAAGATGAGCTATTAAATATGCTTGATCATTATGTTGAACTTGAAGAATATGAAAGATGTGCTAAGATTAAACAAATTTTAGATCAAAGTTATTCAGTATAAAAAAAAGAATCGTGGCAACAAAAAAGAAAAGTACAGTAAATAGTTCAGGTAATTATACTAAACCGACACTTCGTAAAAGATTATTTAATCAAATTAAAGCTGGAAGTAAAGGTGGAAGACCAGGACAATGGTCAGCACGTAAAGCACAGATGTTAGCTAAAAAGTATAAAGCTGCTGGTGGAGGTTATAAAACTAAGAAATAATGGACTTAAAACAAATAAAAGAAGTTGTTAAGCAACTAAAAAATGCTTCTAAGATGCATGCTCAACAAGCAGCTAAAATAGAAAGAATGCTTAAAAAAACGCCAAAAAAGAAAAAGTGATGGCTAAAACTAAGCAGCAAAAAAGTCTAGATAGATGGACAAGACAAAAGTGGAGAACTCCTTCTGGTAAAAAAAGTTCGGAGACCGGTGAAGTATATGCCCCATCTAAAACTATTTCTAAACTTAAAAGTACAAAAAAAGGTAGAGCTAAGCTAGCATCCACAAATAAAAAAAAAAGAGCAACAACAAAAAAAGGTAAACAACACTCAAAACGCGGATTGCAGAAAGGTAAAAAAAGATAAAATGGGAAATATATTACAAGATATGATGGGATTATTATCCCGTAAAAAAGTGGTCAAAGAAGTTGAACCAACCGATTTAATTCTATTAGGTAGAACACCTAATCCAGAAGATAGTATGTTTGTTACTCCAAAAATGAACAATCAGCTTATAACTATTAAAGATTTAAAGGCACACTTTGATGAAGGAGAAATCTCAGGTGGTGGTACAGTAAATACTATTGCTATGTTTACTCCAGATGGATCTACAATAGGTGACTCTATTATTACGCAGGATTTAATTATACCTCAGGTAACAGTCAATGGTGGGTTAAGAGTAGCTACTAATACTTATGTTGGCTCAAATCTTACAGTAGATGGTAATACAATACTAAATGGAGATTTACAAATAGGAAATCAAGCAACAGATGTTCTTTTAGTTAATTCTGAAACTGAATTTAATGCTAATGTTGTTTTTGATCAACCTGGATATGTTGAGTTTAGAGGTGCAGTTGCTGATAATACTGGCAGCCTTGGAACAGCAGGTCAAATATTAAGTTCTACCGGAACTACCGTTGAATGGATTGATAACACAGTTACGGGAACAGTAACTGGTACTGGTACAACTAATAAATTACCTTTATGGACTGATGGACCTAATGGTGTATTAGGCGATTCTGGTTTTTATCAATCACCACCTACTGCTATTCTTACCGCGGGAGCTGTGAGTTTAAACACAACTTTTTCTGATACTACTTATGGAGAAGTCCCTGGCCTTAGAGTTGCATCAAGAGTTACTAACACCCCAGGTGTTATAGACTTGTTTAGAAATGATGCCACCGTAACTACTGGGGAATCTGTAGGTATATTACAATACAGTGTTTTAGATGACGCAAGATATGCTGTTGCACAAATTGGTGTCGAGACTTTAACCACATCCGGAACTGGTGATTCAGGCGGTGGTAAATTTTTATTTAAAACGGCTCAAGGTGGGGGCAATGGTCCCAGTCAAAACACGCCAGAATCAAGATTTACTTTAGATTACAATTCAGCTGATTTTTTAGTACCTATAAATGTAACAAGTACTCTTTTAGCTCCTGATCCTAACAACCCCGGTACTCCTACCCCAGGTATTTCTGGACAAGTGTTAAGTTCTACTGGAACCGGTATTCAATGGATTGATGCTGCTAGTGGAACAGGTACTGTTGAAAGCATCACAGCGTTATCACCTCTTACTGGTGGTACTATAACCGAAACAGGCAGCATTGGAATAAATCAAGCTTCAACATCTGCAGATGGTTACTTATCTTCTACAGACTGGAACACATTTAACTCAAAACAAAGTACTTCTGAAAAAGGGCAAGCTGATGGTTATGCTCCATTAGATAGTAACAACAAGGTTCCAACTGTTCACCTGCCAGATAGTTTGGTTGGAGCTGTAGTATATCAAGGCACTTGGGACGCATCAACAGACAGCCCAACGCTTCCAACACCTGATTTGTCAAATAAAGGATATTATTACATAGTAAGCAATCCTGGTACATATTCAGGAATTACTTACGCTATAGGTGATTGGGTTATATCAAACGGAAGTGCATGGCAGAAAGTAGATAACACGCAAGATGTTAATTCTGTATTTGGGCGTCAAGGTAATGTTGTAGCAATTCAAAGTGATTACGCCGCTTTCTATGCGGATATAGATGATGCTTATTCAGATGCAAAAGTAGATCTTAACTTAAATGTTGCTAGCGCAGCTTCAGGACAAGTGCTTTCTTGGAGTGGAACTGATTACGTTTGGGTAGACCAACCTTCTATTCCAAGTGTACCAACAAACATAGTTGAAACTGTAGACACACAAAATGGTACATACATTAATATGACACCAACAGGTGCTGTAGATGGTGATGTTATTGTAACAGCAGAATTATCAGCGGTTGATGGTACAGATACTTCAGGTTTATTTTTGAGTAAAGACAATGTATGGTCAACAATTCCAGGAGGAAATCCGGGAACAGTTACAAGTGTGGGCCAAACACATGCTGGTAATGCATTTTCAGTAACTGGATCTCCAATAACTACAGCTGGAGTTTTAGCTATAGGTTTAAATGGTAACGCAACTCAATACATAGACGGTGAAGGTAATTTACAGACTTTTCCAACAATACCCACCTTGCCTGCAAACATAGTTAACACGGTAACAGGAGGAACTAATATAACTACAACTAACGACACCACCACTGGAGACGTTGTAGTAAATGCTCCAGATGCAATTGTAAACACTGATGACACATTTGGTGGCCCTAAAGTAGTTAATATTGTTTGTCTAACAAGTGCACAATACCCACCAGCAGCAGGAGTTGATCCTAACACACTATACATAATAATATAATATGGCAGACTTTAAATTAAATGGGATCACACCAGATGGTGTTGGTAAAATAAAAATAGGTAGTGTAGACGTGCAAGAAATATACATGGGCAGTACACTTGTTTGGCCTATGTCAACACCTCCTTGCATATTTGAGCCTACTACTAAAGCGCAACTACAAACAGCAGTAGATTTATGGGTTTCTAATAGAGCTCAAGCAATTATAGATTACGGTGAAATAAATACGTGGTGTACTGGTAATATTACCGATATGTCATATTTATTTAGTTTTAAAACAACTTTCAATGATGATATTTCTAATTGGGATGTGAGTAATGTAACTAATATGGCGGATATGTTTAGTGGAGCCTATAGATTTAATCAAGACATCGGCTCTTGGAATGTGAGTAGTGTGACTGATATGGGACGTATGTTTAATGTTGCAACAGAGTTCAACCAAGATATTAGTTCTTGGGATGTGAGTGGTGTGACTAGTATGGCAACTATGTTTTCTAACACACCATTTAATCAAGACATTGGTTCTTGGGATGTGAGTAGTGTAATTAATATGAATAGTATATTTAGCTTTAATACATCTTTTAATAAAGATATAGGCTCTTGGAATGTGAGTAATGTTACTTTTATGCATCAGATGTTTTGGAATGCAACAGCTTTTAATCAAGACATTGGTAATTGGAATGTAAGTAATGTAACTAATATGGAAAGAATGTTTAATGTTGCATCCTCATTTAATCAAGATATTTCAGGATGGTGTGTTTCTAATTTTAGTTCAGAACCATCTCTTTTTAGCGTAGACTCACCATTAACCCCAAGTAATAAACCAGTTTGGGGTACTTGTCCACCATAAACTTAATAGAAAAATTGTTATTAAAAACGTTTAAAAATATATAAGATGAGTACAATTTTACAAGATATGATGGGAATGCTTCGTAGAAAGCAAATTAAACAACCTAAACCAGATGATGTTGTTACTGTTGCTAGATATGAATCACCACAAGAAAGATTAAAACCTCAACCTAAAGTGCAAACTGAACTTGTATCTTTAAGTAGTTTAAAATCATTTATTAATTCTGGTTCAAAAGCAAATGGTCAAGGTTGGGCGAGATATGATGATACAGAGTGGATTGAATCAAAAAAATTTCCATTATTAGATGGAGCATCAGTTGAGATACCAAATAATGCAGGTGCCATTTATACAAGCGGTAGTAACATAGAATATTATAATGGTACATCTAATAGAGTTTTAGCAGATAATGCAAATGATGTGTATATCATGACTGTTGTATTTAAATACCAAGCACCTAACGCAAACCAAACTCATTTAGATATAGCATTTGAAGGTGTAAATGGAACACCATATGATAGAATTACTGGTGAAGCAATATTTCCAAAAGGTAATGACGCAGTACATAATTTTCACCAAGTATTTCAATATTATGCTGATTCTAGTTTTGTAGAGAATGGATCTTTTTGGCAGATAACATCTAATGGTGGAGATGCATTAATATGGGATATAATTTATTTTATACAAAAAACTTATAATGCAAAATAATTATGGCAACTAAGAAAAAAGATAGTAGATTAGCAAGAGCTGGAGTGTCTGGTTATAATAAACCTAAACGTACACCAGGACATCCTAAGAAGTCACATATTGTTGTAGCTAAAGAAGGTGATAAAGTAAAAACAATTAGGTTTGGTGAACAAGGTGCTAAAACTGCAGGTAAACCAAAAGCAGGTGAATCAGACAAAATGAAAAAGAAACGTGCAAGTTTTAAAGCAAGACATGCTAAAAATATTAAAAAAGGAAAAATGTCTGCTGCATACTGGGCTAACAGAGTAAAGTGGTAAATCAGTTATTAAAAAGTGCATCTGAACACGGTCAACAAAGTAAGTTGATAGATGAAGTAAATAAATTAAAAGTGATTAATCCAAGTGAGTCAGAAGAAAGTTTATATACTATGGCTTACCAAATAGTTATGAAAACATGACTGAAAATGATTTAATAAATTACGGATTTATTCAACGTATAACAAATGCGTGTTGTACTCCTCAAGAGTATGATTATTATTATGTTGTAAATAATTTAATTTATTTTCAAACCCCACTTAATATTGATATAGTAAATAATAATTGGCCTGTATTAAGCTACAGTCTTAATTATGAGACTGATGTATTTACTGAATTAGATGATTTAATAGTTAATCTAAAAGCTAATGCACTAAATCCTTAAATGTATTGTTATGACTGAATTAAACATTAAAAAATTAGGCTTTGAAAGAATAGATGTTACTCCAGAAGAGTCAGGTAGTGTTGCTTTTTATTACTACGGATACAAAATAGGGCATATTGATTTAATATCTAATAGCAACGATAATACTCAAGAAGGTAAATGGATTGTAGAAATATTAGAAGGTGATATACAATTTCATGATTATATTGAACTTAAAAATGTTATTAACATTTTAGAGAGAAATAAAATAAGTTAAAATAACCCACCTTTTATATCTATTCTTGCCATATCTGATGGATCTAATTTAGACCACCATTCCTCACTCATATCTTTTAAATGAACACCTTCTCTTGTGTCACCACAATAATTATTTATACATACATAAACCATGCATGTTGATTCATCAATAAATGAGTTAACAGATTTAAGATATTTCATTTTAATATTATTTGGTTAAATATATAAAAATACTTTTAAAGTTTAAACTATTTTTATATATTTGTTATTAAGTTAAATTTTAAAATCAACAAAATGGCAAAATTAAAAAAAGTAAATTCTGATTTACAAGACAAAGATCCTCAGCTTTCGGAAGAACAACTTAGAGAACGCAGAGAAGAAATTACAAAATTTTACAAAGACAACATTCCACATTTAACTGTTCAAGCGGAATATGAAAATTTACTTTCTGAAATAGATAAAGCTAGAGCAGAAAGATTACAAGCTCAAATTTTTATGGCTCAAGCTGCAGCACAACAAAATGCAAGTGAAGGACCATCTGATGAAGAAAAAGCTTTTAAAGAAGCAATGGAAAAGGCTTCACAAAACATTGAATAAAATGAAAGTTATTAAAAAAGGAGATAAAGGTTTAGATGTAAAAACTTTACAACAAAAACTTAAAATTACACCCGATGGTGATTTTGGTCTTATGACTGAAAAACATGTAATTAGATTTCAATTAATGCATGGTATAACTGCAGATGGAATAGTTGGATCTGATACATGGTCTCTTATCTTAACTCTTAATGATTGTACTACAGTAGAAATTGATGAAGATAATGATACATCTAGTCAATATTTTACAACACCCTGGAATCAAATTATTCACAAACACTATTTACCAAAAGGTGAATATATAGAAGGTCCTATAAAAAATGATTATATATTTTTACATCATACTGCAGGAAATTCTAATCCATATGCATGCATTGATCATTGGAGCAGAGATGATAGAGGAAGAGTAGCAACAGAATTTGTTTTAGGCGGTATTAACCATAGAAACGGTGATGATGAATATGATGGTGTAATGGTTCAAGCATTTCCAACAGGTGGACAAGGTTGGCATTTAGGAAAAACAGGTTCAGGGCACATGAATAGACATTCTGTAGGAATTGAATTATGTAATATGGGTCATCTTGATTCTGAATATAAAACGTATGTAGGATCATCTTGCTTACAATCACAAGTTATGGGACTACCAGAAGCATTTAAAGGTAAATTACACTGGCATGCTTACTCAGAAAAACAGATTAAAGAAACTGAGAAGTGGATAAGATGGGTTGGAGAAAGAGATGGTATAGATATAAGAATAGGTTTAAAACAATTTATCAAAAAGTATGGTCCAACAAAAGGCTTTGATTTTCAAGAAGAAGCTTATTATGGAAAAGTAAAAGGTTTATTAGTACACGGTAATGTTCGTACTGGTAAATCAGATTGCTATCCTCATCCAGACTTTGTTGATATGATAATGAGTTTATAATGGCACTAGTAAAAAAAGTAGATTTAAAATTAAAAGTAAATATTGATACCTCAATAAAGTATCAAATACTTACGTATTGTTTTTTCAATGATATATTATTGAATAATTCTGATTTAAAATTTTTGTGTGAACTTGCTAAAAATAATAATGTAGAACTAACAAAGTTTTGTCTTGATTTAGTAAAACAAGAGATATTTAAAAGTCCACAATCAGCTAGAAATGCAATTACAAAAGCTGAAAAAAAAGGACTTCTTAGCAAAAAAGGAACAAATAAAAAAACAATATTAATTAACCCAAACATAAATGTTCAAAATGAAGGTTTAGTTTTGTTAGATTATAAAGTTTTAGGTAATGCATCCGAGATCACACAAGGAGTTTAGTAAGGAAATAGCAGATGAGGTGGGAGTTCATCCTCAAGTAGTTGATGATTTTATAACATTTTACTACGGAAAGCTTAGAAAAAAACTTTCAACTTTATCTTTTCCAAAAATATATGTAGAAGGTTTAGGGACATTTGAGCTAAGAAAAAATAAATTAGAAAAAGCAATTCTTAAGAATAAAAGTTTGCTTGGTAATATTGCCAAAAGAACTTATAATGGTTATGCTAAAAGTGAGAATATTGTAAAAGATATTTTACAAATGGAGACAGCTTTGGAAAAAATAAATGACGAAATATTAAATAAAAAGAAATTTAGAGATGGTAAATAAATGGAAAAAATATGTAGATGCATTTAAGAATATTGATAAGATAGCTGAAGGTATTAAAAACAATATTTTTAAAAAAGAACATATTGAAGCTGTAGCTACTGATAGATTTCAAATATGTGTCAGATGTTCATTGTTTGATGCAAAAGGTGATGATTGTGTAGCACCAGGATCACAACCATGTTGTTCTGATTGTGGTTGTAGTCTTGCATTTAAAGTAAGATCATTATCATCTGAATGCCCAAAAGGATATTGGGATGCTCTAGTAACAGAAGAGCAAGAAGATATAATAAATAAACAAATAAATTTATAATGATGAAAAAAACAGCAATAGATATAGTTTTAGAAGGGGTATCTAATAGTAGTATTTCTAAAGAGGATGCTAAAATTTTATTAGAGGCAATTAATAAATCTCCTGAAATAGTTACAGTTCCATATAGTACGGGAACTATTACACAAAAACCAGATTGGACATACGATCCAAATAGACCTGGCCAACCTTATTGGTATACATCAACAACAAATACCTCATCAAACATTGAAACAGAAGAATAATGGCAATTATATTTAAAGAAGAAGGACATGTTTATGAAAGCAATGATAATGATGATATTCAATGGACTAGTGTAACCTCATTGGTTGGTAAATTTAAACCTAAATTTGACAGAGAAGGACAAGCTAAAAAGTCTTCAAAAAACAAAAGATCTAAGTGGTATGGTATGACTACAAAAGAAATACTTGCTGCATGGGATAGTGAAACTGAAAGGGCAATAAAGCTTGGTAACTTTTATCATAATCAACGTGAAGCTGATATATGTGATTTAGATACATTATCAAGGCAAGGTGTTGAATTACCCATTATTAGACCACTTAACAATGAAGAAACCGGTGTAAAAATTGCACCAGATCAAAAAATTAAAGAAGGAATATATCCTGAGCATTTAGTTTATTTAAAATCTTTAGGTATATGTGGTCAGGCTGATTTAGTTGAAGTTGTAAATGGGTATATTAATATAACTGATTACAAAACAAATAAAGAAATCAAAGATAAAGGTTTTACTAATTGGGAAGGCATTACAAAAAAAATGTATAAACCAATTAGTCATTTGGATGATTGTAATTTAAACCATTATAATTTACAACTCAGTATTTATGCGTATATTATTAAAAAGCACAATCCTAAACTTAAAATAGGTAAATTAGTAATTCAACATGTAAAATTTAAAAAAGTTGGAGAAGATAAAAACGGATATCCAATAAATGAACATGTTAATGGAGAACCAGTAATTGAAGAAATTAAAATTTATGAATTACCATATTTGAAAGATGAAGTAATATCTATGATGATGTGGTTAAAAGATAAAAAATAACTATGAAAGAGTTTATAACAACAATAGCAGTACAATCAAAACACTCAAAAGTACCAACAGACTTTAGATTTGAAAAAACAAAAGTAATGATTGATCTAAGTAAAGTAATTTATTTTAGAGAATATTATCATCCGGGGACTGAAAAATTTATGGATACTCATGTTGAAGTAGTTGTTTTTGGTCAGAGTGTACCGTTATACTTAGAGATGAGCTATAAAGAATTTAAAAAAGAAATGGAAAATCATTTTAATCCTAATGCATTATGATAGTAAAATTATTTGATATACAGAACAATAATTTAATTTTAACAGAGCATTGTTATGCTTTACCTTTTTTAAAGAAAGTAATGGATGAGTATCCGGATACACATTTAGATGTCTATAAATATGTATTTTATATGAGTTGTCCTAATCCAGATTTGAATCCATTTTTCAACTTACCTGAAAATGAAAAAGAAGATATTATAATTGAAGAAATAGGTTTAGAAGAATCTGTTGAAGATGGTACTATTAGATATGCATTAGATATGTGTAAAAAACTTTATGAGACACCAACTTATAGAGCATACGTAGGTATAAAATCTATGTTAGATAGATTAGCTAAATATATGGAAGTTACAGCAATAGAACATGGAAGAGATGGTAATATAAATTCAATGGTAAATGCTGCTGCTAAATTTGAATCAATAAGGCAATCATACAAAGGTGCATTTAGTGATATGAAACAAGAACAAGAAAGTTCTGTGCGTGGTGGTGCAGGACTTGCATATGATCAAATGTAATGTGCAAACCAATTATTCAATGTAGCCGTTGCAATGAAACATTTTGTAATGGGTATGATTACAGATTGCACTTTGATAAACACATTGATGAATGGTACGAAAGTGAAAATAAAAATGAATATATTAAAAAAACAACAATAAATTATGAAGCAAATCATCATACCAGTAGGAAAAAGATTATTAATTAAAAGACATAGGGCTGAAAGTAAA
>Ga0102963_1001527_pt1 | contig 10211 bp, 9 predicted proteins | sample SalPon2_C_H2O_MG_2_FD_84522 | JGI IMG/M metagenome (GOLD analysis project Ga0102963, IMG submission 84522) | Salt pond water microbial communities from South San Francisco under conditions of wetland restoration - Salt Pond MetaG SF2_C_H2O_MG | ecosystem: Environmental > Aquatic > Non-marine... | reverse complement strand
TTTTCTGACAATTGATTTAATGTTAGATAGGAGTTTGTTCGGTAAGTATCAAATGCTTTTTCATCTAAATAATTAACATTTGGAAAATATGAGTCCAAGTTGTCGACAATGCTGCTTACTGCCAGGAATTGTGGATAAAAATTTCGAGAAGCAAATCCAAATCTGGGACCTTTATAATTTCGTAATATTTCTGTTATCGATTTAGTCCCAAGTTCTTTTACGGCTGCACGAACACCAGTTATGCCATGGTTATAAGCCGTAATCGCTAATGGCCAGGACTCAAGAATTTCAAAGTAATCTTTTAATAGTGTTAATCCAGCTCTTGTTGATATGTATGGGTCTAGTCTTTCGTCTATGATATTGTCAATTTGCATATAGTCTTTACCAGTACTTCTAGTAAATTGCCACATACCAACAGCATTAGCTGACGATACAGCAGTTGCATTGAAAGAGGATTCTAGATGTGGAAGCAAAAGTAAACTGTTAGGCAGTGATTTTTGATTAGCAATTTTCTCGCCATAAGCTTTATATATACGAGATCGTTCTAGACCATAGAGAAAATTTTCTGACTGTCCTCTTTGCCAGCGAATTCTTTGCGCTGCTTTTCTAAATTCTGACTTTTCAGTGTTTTCACCCCAGGATTCTAAGATTCTTATTTGCTGATTATTTAAATTGCTTCTGTCGGTGCTTTCTGCAAGAAGGTTTAGATCTTCTATGGTTTTTTTTCTATAGTTATCAATTTCTATGCGATTGTCAGATGTCTCATAATAGATAATATTTAAATTTTCAGAATCATGTAAAAGTCCTCTTTGCCTACTTACACTTGAATATATTCTTATCCAGAAAGAAACATCAGATTGGAGCTCAGTCGGAATCTTTAAAAGAGAGTATTGATCATGTTCTTGCGCTGCAAGACTGCTCACTAGTGTGAGTAATATAGCAAAAAAATATAGAAGCCTACTAATAAAATGCATATAGTATTTTGATTTATAAGAAGATAGCGTTTTGATAAGTTGATACATATGTAATATCGTCACATGCTTACTATAATTTAATGCTTAAAGATTTATATTTATATGACGATAAGCCTTTTAATAGCACATACAAATCTAAATAGCACATACAAATCTTTAAAATAAATCACTTTTATACAAATAGGTTGAGTTGATGGCAAGGGCAAAAGATACTATCTCTAAAAATTCTCCAAAAGTTGCTACTAGAAAATCGACTAGTAAGACAAAAAAAAATATTGACTCGCTAACTACAGATCCTTTGAAAGGTGACGCCAGCAGCAGCATAGAGGAAAAAGATACTGTTAATCACTATGAATTAACAGATGAAAATAAGCTTGATATTAAAGAATTTCTAAAAGAGCAGGTATCAAGTACTGTTTCTAATGATGATAAAGAATTTTTATCGTCACTAGAAAGCCTCAAATCGGATTTTGAAGAAAAAATAGACAGTTATTTGGAAAATATATCGATCTCTCAAGAAGTGTTATTTACTGTTAAAAATACATTAGATTCAGGCTTAGAAAGTCAGCAGGAGCTAGCTAAAAAATATAAGGAGGCAGCTAAGATAATATTTTTAGCAGCATGTTTAAGCATCTTTATTTCTCTTTTGCTTACAGTAGTCTCTATTTTTAATTTTTCCAGCAAGGCTTCGGACTTTGATGTCGTTACCAGCGCTTTAGCTAATAGAATTTCTACGATGAATAATGGTCTTACAGAGTTTGAGAAAGTTGGACAAAACGTAGCAAACTTGAACATTCTCTTAAATGACCTAAATGAAATTATAGAAAATAATATTTCTGAAAGTAAAATATTTAGGGAAAATATAATGGTTTCTATGAAAGAGATTTCGACTGACTTATCAAATCAATATCAAGTCGAATCACTGAATATGAAAGAAGATTATTCTCTACTAGAAGATAGGTTCTCAGGAGTAAGTTCTCGAATACTAAGCTTAGTTAATCGTATAGAAAATAATGCAACAGTAAGTGAGAGTTTAGTTTCAAAAATAGAAAGTCTGGAAAACATTGAAAACCAGATAGAAGCATTTTTAATTCTAGAAAAAGAAAAGTATTTTGACGAAATCATTAAGCTCCAAGTGAACGAAGAAAATAATCAGCAAATTATCTTTAATGGTGCTGAAGAATAAATTTAAAAAATAATTTTAATTAAGTCTGATGACATTTCGTTATTGTATTTAATTTTTGTCTTCTTGACTAAATCATTAATCAAAGTTTCGATATCCTGTTCAATTATTTTTGTTAGTTCTTTTTTGGCTTCGACTAAATCAATATCTCTTTCAGTTTCTTCTGCCTTTTCATTTTCATTTGCATTTATATTTTCTAGTTCAGAGATTTTTGAGCTAATATTTTCGCAGCTGTCAATTACTTTTGAAGGAAGCCAAATATCAATCTTGCCACGAGTTGTTTTAACAGTCCTAATATTTCTAAGGTATTCTTCCTCATTATCTTCACCTAGTATAAATTTAGACAAAGCTTTGACTAATACAATTGAATATCTAGGACGAATCTCATCAATCTCCTGTGGTGAGAGGTCGGAGTCATCAGGCTCTGTTAAGCAATTCCATAATTTTTTTCCTGTCAGCCCGTAAAAATATGGATCAGTTTCATCATTTTGATCAGATCCAATTCCTATTTTAGTTGCGGGAAAAACATCTATTTTTTCAAGCATTGAATTTGTAGCATTTTCAAGCCAATTCAATTTTCCAAGCACAAATAGTAAAAGTACAACAAGCACGATACCAATAATTGTAGTAATCGCTAAAAGTATTGACAGCATAAATTTATATATCCGGTTTTTGCATTAATTATCATTTTCAGACATGTCATCAAGAAATTCTAGTATATCAATATCTTTGTTAATATTTAGTTCTTTGCATATGCTATTGAAGACTAATTCGACCCTGTTTCTTGCTTGATGACTAGTAATTTTTGATTTTTGGTACGAGATTCCAATATCAAATATGTTTTTAGCATATTCATATGGTATGTAGCTTACAACATACCCATTATCACTTTGAAGAATCTTAAAAGAATTCTCAAGCTTTGGCGGTGTTATTTCTTTCATGGGTTCATTGTTGAGCAGTTCCGCTTCTATGCAATATGTTTCATATATTTCATAAGCTCTTGCAGCCTCTATAAAGGTTTTCTCTATATTAGCTTTTGCTCTATAAGCTTGCCTCAATCTTAAATGTAAGTTACTGAAAGATTTATTATTTTGTACTGATTTATAGTACTCATTCTCGCTCTGAGCTTTCAGTTCTGCTAATTTTTTCTTGCCATTTTTTTTTCGAAAGAGATCTAAAAAAGACATTTACAAAGACTCTGATATTTTATTTCTTAAGTCTGCAGCAATCTTTGTGAGAATTTGACTGACTCGTGATTCATTTACGCCTATTATCTCTCCAATCTCTCGGAGATTTAATTCATCGACGTAATATAGTTGAAGAATTTTTTGTTCTCGATCTTTCAGCATGCCCATTTCTTTTACAAGTATCATTTTTATTTCATCTTGTGAAGCTTCTTCAAGTGGATTGAGACTGCTAGATGAAAATTGGTCAAAAGAGTCAGATTCTTCGCCTTGCTCGATTGATTCGATTTTGAACCTATCTGCATGAGTTCTCTGAGATTCAAATTCATCTAGCGATATGTTCAAAAAATCTGCAATCTCGCTATTGTTTGGTTGGCGATTAAGATTAGAGCTCAAAGTTTGAATAGCTCGTGTATGATCCTGAAGGTTTCGTATTGCTAGTCTGGATATGTCACTCATCTTGCGGACTTCATCAAGAATTGCACCTTTTATTCTTTGACGAGCGTAATCAGAAAATTTTATACCTAGATTAGCGTCATACGAATCTGCAGCCGAGATTAGCCCCAAAGTGCCTACCTGCAACATATCATCTTTATCTATATGAGGTGGCGTTCTAGGTTTTAGATAGTTCACAACACGATTAACCAAGGCGATGTTTTCGCGAATTAATCTGTCTCTATCAGATATTATAGTATGTTCATACATATTATATGGTTGCTTCAGTAATGATATGCCGATTAAGCAAACTGCATCTTCTTGGTACTTTCACCTATGTCTATGCCACAAATATTTTTCGAGAGATCTTGGAAATTTTTATAAATAGGCGATGTGTTGCCTAGACATATTGCAGGTTTTGAATCAAACCAACTTCTTGAAAATTCTGTGCTGTAGATCAAAGAGCCTATATAGAATAAATTACAACCTATATATTTTGCTGAAATCATTTTCATTTTTTCAAAAACAGCTTTTCCATCGCTTTCAGAATTGATCATATTGGGTAGATATATCAGATTATTAATATCATATTTATTATATAAAACTTTGATCAATGCATACGCATCTGCAACTGATGATGGTTCCTTGGTGCCTACTATAATTTTATAATTGCAAGCAGATAGAAAGTCTAGCACACTTGCATTAATACCCGCAGACACATCAACTATTAGAAAGTCATAATCATCGAGTATCTCTTTTATTAAATTGATTATATGAAGATTCACTGTGGAATCAGCACTCACTACCTGGTCTAAGGCATTGCCACCACTAACAAGAGAAATATTATCATCTATCTTTGTAATAATATCCGTTGTTGTGGTTTTAGTATCTAATACATCAAGTATTGTACCTGATAGCTGTGTTTTTAAAGCTATGTGTATGTTTCCTAAGCCTATGTCTGCATCAAATATCAAAACCTTTTTATTTAAAGAAGCATAATAATAAGCTAGATTTATAGCAAAAGTGGTTTTTCCTACGCCGCCTTTCCCGCTGGCTATTCCAATTACCTCGGTTCTCATAATATGTCCTTGTTTGCACTAATACTAGGAAAAGTGGTCGCGCAATAAATTGCAAATATTTTCTGCATAATAACTATTTTCTATAATTAAAAGATCTTGTTTTTTATTGCTAGAAAGAGATCCAAGATAAGGAGTAAATTTAGACTGAAATAGAAATTGTGCCAAAGACCAAGAGAAATAACCAGATTCTATATTGGAAAGAATTATAGAGTCCCAACTTGCTTGATCATAAAAATACATTAAATGCCCATAGTCTGCAGCAGCTGGCAATACCAATATTCTTTGAGTTTCCAACTTTGGAGAAAGGGCTTTATTCGTATCTAGTATATCTTCTTCATATTTTATATCTAAAATATAGGTGTATCTTTCGCAATCAAACTGATAGTCAGATAAAGAAAGTGATTTCTGTATTTTAGAAACAGCATTTGGCCTTGCCTTGTATTCAATAATTTCATTTGCATGTTTTTCAAGTATTATTATTTGCTTATTTGGACTTTGAGATATTTTTTCTGATAATTTTTCTGTGATATTATTTTTATCTGTAACGTTTCCAAATATTAAGTAAATGTCCGCATCTAATGAAAATGCCTCAGGCTTTGTGATTGTTGTGGTTAGCCCTTCTCTGATTTGATTAATTGATTCGTCTATTGACTTTGGTTCATTTAAAAAAGATAAAATAATATTTTTAAAATATTTATTTAATGGCAATTCATCTAAAAAAGATTTTATATAAAAAATAAATATATTTTCTTCTTTCTTAGGTGATTTTGTTTCTTTTCCACTATCACTTTTTATTTCATTTAGACTATTATTTCCACAAAGATCTGTCTTAATTCCATCATGACAAACAATGATGAATTCATTACTGTTATGCTGAATTCTATTTAGTATGAGTGCATTTTGGCCAAACCTATCCTGCATGTTTTTTAGAGCATTCTGACGAGAGTGCTGGCTAACAATATCAATCTTCATTATCTTCGCTCTCAACTTTTCCACCAATTCTACTACTTACTTTTATTCTTTGATCTTCAGGTATTTCGGAATAAGAAAAAACTCTTAATTCTGCAATTCTTTGTTTGATAAAACGTGCCAACCAAGGCCTCAAAGGAGGTGCGACCACAATTGTGACCTCATTCCCTAAAGTAAATTCTTTGTCAACTTCAGCTTTAATCGATTTAATTAAGTCCTCTAAAAGACTAGGGTCGACCATAGGCTCATGCTTGTTTGAGCTATTTTCTAGACTGTTTATCAAAATTTGTTCTAGGCTCGGATCTAGAGTCATAACATGTAGCTCATCTCCAAGACCTACGATATCCTGAAGCATGATATGCCCTATCTTAGGTCTTACTAATTCTGTCAATTCATCAGCATTTTGTGTTCTAGAGCTCTCTGTCAAAAGGGTTGCGAGAATAGTTCGAATATCTTTGATTGTAATTGATTCATAAAGAAGATTTCTTAATACTTGCATTATAATGGCAATAGATAACTTTTCCGGTACCAAATCTTCAACTAGCTTGGGAGATACCTTGCTAACTTTGTCTAGTATTTCTCTTGTTTCATCATGACCTAATAGTTCATATGAATTACTTTTAAGTAATGCATTTATATGCGTAGCAATAACAGTAGATCCATCAACTATTGTGTATCCTAATGTTTTAGCATGATCTGATTCGGAATTGTTTATCCAGTATGCGTCAAGTCCAAATGCTGGTTCTACAGTAGTTATACCATTAAGCTTTTCGTTTATGTCACCTGGATTGATCGCTAAGTCTTTATTAATTTCAATTTTTCCTTTTGCTCTGACCACACCTTTAAGAAGAATATTATATGAAAACGGATCTAAATTTAGATTATCTCTAATACGAATTGGTTGGATCAGAAAACCTAGTTCAGTAGATAGTTTTTTACGAATTCCTTTTATTCTTGAAAGCAAAACTCCGCTATCATTTTCACTTACAAGCGGTATTAATCCATAACCAATTTCAAGACCAATAGTATCTATATGCTCAATGTCACTCCAATCTAATTCAGATTCTTGTCTGCCTGCCTCCTTAGCGATATTTATTTCTTCATCTTCGGCTATCTTTCCATTTCTCTCGTTTATATATGTAATCGAGAAAAGAATAATGCTGCCTAATATGAAAAAAAGGTGAGGCATTCCAGGAATAATCCCAAGAATGAATAAAACTAATGATGTAATCCTTAAAGCTGTAGGATTTTTTAATTCAAGTCCGATTTGATTTGCGGTTGATTCTGTTGTGGTTACCCTTGTCACAATAATTGCTGTTGATAAAGATAATAAAAGTGAGGGAATCTGTGCAACAAGTCCATCACCGATTGTTAACAAGATATATATTTCAGCAGCATCATCAAATGAAAGATTATGCTGAGATGTTCCAACTATTAATCCCCCAATAATATTAATCGCTAGGATCAAAATTCCTGCAATAGCGTCACCTCGGACAAACTTTGATGCCCCGTCCATAGAACCAAAAAAATCAGATTCTTGCGAGACTTCTTGTCTTCTTATTAAAGCGTCTTCTTGGTTGATAATACCGGCATTAAGATCAGCATCTATTGCCATCTGTTTTCCTGGTAGTGCATCTAGTGTAAATCTGGCAATAACTTCTGATGTTCTTCCTGCGCCCTTAGTAACAACTATGAAATTAATTATCATCAGTATTATAAAAATTATAAAACCTACAACGTAGTTACCAGCTATAACAAATTCACCAAATGATGCAATTACGTCCCCAGCCGAGTCAGGGCCTTCGTGCCCCTTGAGGAGTACAATTCTTGTAGAAGCAACATTAAGACTAAGACGAAGCATTGTGGCTATCAATAAAATTAAAGGAAATGAAGAGAACTCGAGTGGTTTATGTACATTTACACTAATCATTACTATGACTAATCCAGTCATGATGTTGAATGTAAATAAAATATCTAGCGCAGTAGACGGCAGAGGAATGACCAGCATTGCCATTATGGCAAGTAATACAAGTGGAATAGCTAGTACCTTCAAGGTGGATAGATTTGAGAACTGTCTAAAATTTGACACTAAGAGTTCAGTCATAAAGTTTTAAAAATCAGTAGGTTAGGGTATAAGAATTAAATATATTTGTATCATGGTTGTATGCTAGTAAGTACTAAGCAATATACATGCCATAACTTAGATGCTGATTTTTTGTTTTAAAGAATAATTTTTATGTGCCGATTTATATTTTTAGTCATACTTATATAAAGAGCATCGGAAGTTTCTAATGAACACTAAAAAAATATGTATATTATTGATTATTACCTTATGTTCAGGTTGTTACGCCTATAACCCACTTTTAAGTCAATATGATGAGTATGGTAAGTATTATAGAGGGGCAACTTTAGAAGTAACTGGTTACTCAGTGATACAGTCTCATGAAGGATCCGAACCTCAACAGAGATTAATGGCTATAAAAGCCGCCAGGCTTGATGCTATGAGGCAGTTAGCTGAGATCGTTTACGGTACTTATATAGACTCATCTACAACCGTGTCAGATTTAACTATAGGAGATGATAGTTTCAGGGCTAGGGTTGAGGGGGTCATCTACGATGCAGAGTTAATTAAAATTGAACCAATTTCTAATGATACATACTCAGCCACCTTGGGATTGCCTAGAAGTTCTATAGACGATCTAAGAATGCTCTATATGCAGCTGATAAACACTAATTAGATCGAAAAAAATAATTATTTATTTTAAAAATGAATAAAATAACATCATTAACCATTTTAATTGCAGGATGCGTTGTCTTGCCTTTGTCAATTTTTGGCCAGACAGAGTTAGATCAAATTAAAAATATATTGGCAGAAGAAGCTCTTTCAGGTGACGTGACTGTGGTAGCAAATGCTTATATTAATGGGGATGGAAAACTTATTGAATCCACATTTTTTCAGGGTTCTACATCTGTTAGAGGTATTAGAATAGCAAATTATTTCAACGATGTTGAAAAAAAAGAATATGACTTTCAAAAAAGACTATTTAGCTATGAGCCTGAGTGCAGAAATTATGATAAAAACAAATACAAAAATGATGTAGTAGTGCAAATAAATAGCGAACAGACTCTATCACAGCATTTACCAGGTTTTGCAAACTATATAAGTGAAAAAATATACAATGATTTGAAGCCGATGGATTTTGATAAGATTGAACATAATGTAAATTCTATAAAAATTATAAAAAATGCACCCTTTAGTCCCATCCTAAATAACTCCTATCAAAAATATTTAATGCCAAGAAGTGATTCAATCAATGATAGCTATCATTATAAAATAACATTAAGAATATCTAGTATTGATGTAATAAATGAAAAAACCAAAAAAATATTGATGCAAGGCTATGAGCAGGCATTGGTCGCGGGTAAATATATATCCAGAGAATTAAGTATAGCCAATAGGATTCCAGAATATGAAGAGCCTGAAAAAAATTATAAAGTAGTAATAAACGTATTATTAGAAGATCAAATGAATGATAGTCAAGCAAAAAATATTCTCATTTCTGAAAATATCGAGTTTATTTATTTTTCGGATAGAGATGAATTTATTGAAAAGATAAGCCCGCTAAATAAAATTAAAAACATTTTAGATTGGCCGGAATTCGAAAATGAAAGCACTAATCTATCTTCAGTAACACATCGTTATATAACATCATTTCTAGAAGAAGCATCATGTAGTTTGCAATATTATTTAGTTGATAACCAAGGTGATTATAAGCTTAATATTGGTTCAGACCATGGTGTAAGAATCGGTGATAGGTTTATACTGAGCCCGTATGAATTCACTGGCTATAAATCTGGCATTACCTCTCTTATGCTTGAAAATATTAGCATCGGTGCTGTGAGTAACCTAAATAATAGTGAATCAGAGTTACAGATAATTGAGGGTAGTGTTTTAAATAGCTCACCTTTATATGCACTACCTTTTTAAATAGAGGAAAAAATGAACGAGCCCAATATAATGAAATATATTTTCATGACATTTGCAATCTTGAATATAAGCATCGGGACATCAGCTCTAGCAGCAGAAAGAGATTTAGACAATGCACTAAAGGTTTTTCTTGATGGATACAACATAGAGGCATTTTTAGAGGCTAGAGAAAAAGATATGTTGGAAAATGGACTTTACAGAGTGAAGACGGGGGACACTCTTAATAATATCGTGAAAAAAATATTTCCAGACAGCTATATAAAATACAATATTCTGGAGCAAGCGTTTGTAAATGCTAACCCAAGTAGCTTCAGAGCTGGCAATCCTAATTTTTTGTATGCAGATCAAACGCTAATGCTTCCTGAAGAAGAGCACATAGCACAAATTATATTCACAGAG
>Ga0102963_1001526_pt1 | contig 10216 bp, 2 predicted proteins | sample SalPon2_C_H2O_MG_2_FD_84522 | JGI IMG/M metagenome (GOLD analysis project Ga0102963, IMG submission 84522) | Salt pond water microbial communities from South San Francisco under conditions of wetland restoration - Salt Pond MetaG SF2_C_H2O_MG | ecosystem: Environmental > Aquatic > Non-marine... | reverse complement strand
CATAAGTTAAAGGATCAGAACCTTGTTTAAAGTTTGTAACTAAATTGTGACCATATATTTCTCTATTTATCGGATTTTGTTCTGGGTCATAAAAATTCCCTTCACCAGAAGGCAAGAGTCCACTAACAGGAAAAGTAATGAATGTATCTCCCAGTACGCCAGAATCAAGCATACTTGTTAAATGAAAATTTTTCTCTTCTGATGTCAAACGTTGATATAAAGCCATATTATCTATCCAATTCGTAGACCCAGCTTAAACTCAAGCTATAAGATCCTTCTTTTGGCGACCAACTTTCTGATGGGGGATTAAGAAAATACTTTCTTATATATGGTTCAGTTGCTGGACTCAAATCATTTATCAGCGAGTTTAATTGAGATCGTATAGGCTCGTTTAAACTTGGTTTGGTTAACATTAGTGATGCTCTATCGTGATTATAGCCAATATCTGTATAATCTACCAATATGTCTATAGTAATATCTCTCTTATATTCTGTCCTACCTCCAATGTACTGAAGCACTGGACCTGTCGATCTGCCAATCACTGGTATAACTGCAAAAACATCGCCAGGATATGTATCTTGGACATTAATAGACTCTGACAATACTCCACTAAAATAATTAGTTGGTCTATTGTCAAACTCTAGATTATATGTTATTTCTCCATTAGTTTCATTGACACCTAGTGAAATACTATTAGGCTGTGCATTTATTTTTGATGCAACAGAATTATTGGCCCTCTTGTATAGATCACACCCAATGCCAAATTGACCACTGTTTGATATTTTGAGATATTTGCTATATGCATTATCATAAGGAGTTTCTACTTGACCAGAGGCTAAATAACCAGAAGCTGCTAATGGACTAAGACCTTTAATATTTCCATCTATAGAAACTTTAATAAATGCATTGTCTCTACCGGATTGTATTGACAAACTGTAATTTTCTAATGCCTTTTCCCCAGAGGGAGATAAAATATATGTATCTGATACTGAGTAAGTTCCAGCAGCTTTATCTAGATTTTCAGATCTTATATGATTAAATCCAGCATATCCACTGGGAATATTTAACAAGAGCCCACTAGATAAAATATCATTTATTGAAGAACTATAGACGCCACCTGAGCTATCAACGTGGTATTTAATAAAATCTCTAGCGTGTTCCCATGCTTGTTTTCTATTCAAAGGATTAGGATTTGGCGGATTTGGCGTTGGAAACCCATAATGTTTTTACCAGTAGCGGTCATATTTCTCGTAAGCCTATATGACCTTGGAACAAATTTACCAGCTACAACTGATCCATTTGTCTCATCTGTTTCAATAGCCCAAGTATCATTAAAATCTTCTATTAAACCAGAAGATATAAATAGCTCTGCTACAGTTTTTCTTCCAGTTACTGGAGTGTCAATATTTCCGCTGGGAGTAATACCGTCTATTGTTACCTTATTTGTAGAGTCGATCAAATAATCCGCTGTTAAACTAATTGTATATCTACATGTATCAACCCACGTTCCCTCGTCAAAATTAATAGAATTAACCTTGGCATAAAAACTAAGCTTTGGTGCATTTGCATCAATATCAAGTATTTCAATATATAATCCATCTCTAGAAAAATATTCTCTTAATTCATTCTGCCTTGCTATAATCTCTGGAAGTCTACGCTGGAGATTTAAGCCAGTTGGAATTACTTCTTCAAATTCATCCTGAACAGTAGATTCTCTACTAGTTACAATAGTACCATTTAGATTAATTTCGTAGGATGAACCAAACTGCCCCATTTTATTTTTAAGGGCATTTTGAGAGATTGTTATCAATGGTGTTGGCCTTATGTATTTACCATTTTCACCATTTGTATTTCCATCTGGATAAACAATTAGCATTTATTTTCCTCTGATACGCAAATTAAGTGTTTCAGTATTATTTCCTATCCCGACGTAAAGGTTTATAGAATCAGATGTTTCACCAGATGGAGACTCTGTATATAAAGATAGATTACCAGAGCTAAAATCTGCTATACCTTGTTCGTACAGTCCTAATGTATTATACACAATTCCGCTTTCGCAGTTCATGAACAAGTTCATGTCTCCGCTGGAAATAGGAGGTTGACCAATAGTATATAATCTAAATGCCTCATCTACAGGTGTACCAAATACATAACCACCTTTTACAGCGTCAATATATGGTCTATGCTTGATAAATCCCTTCAACGTTGGATCTCTTCCAGACGCTTCTAGGAAAATTTCACCCTGTGGATTAGCATAGATAACACCAGTTGCCTCATACTGTTTATTATACTCAGACCCATTAGCAAAAGTAAGTTTAACCTTTTCAATACCACTACCAAAAACAGTTGCATCAATAAATGTTTCTGAGTCAGCTTTGGAAGCTGATCTTTCTCTTAGAACTGCATCATACATATATGCAGCACCAGCATCCGCTAATGGTTCTCCAGTGATATGATTCCCACTTGTGGCGAATTTGTGATGCGGAGTTCCAACTGCGATAGTATAATCTGCATCAGTTCTTCTAGTACGATCTATAGATAATGATTTGCCAAAATAGTCATTTTCTGATCCAGAAGCAGATGGAGTCTTCTGTAGTCTAGCATTATATCCATGTGGAACAATCTTTTCCACAAACTGCCAAGATTGAGCTTTATTAATCCAATCTGTTATTCTGTTTTCAAAAACATAAACAGCACCATTGTTTAATACTGCCGTAGTACCGCTTCCACTTATAAACAAGTCATTTCTTACTCCAGAGTTACCAACGTCAGTCAGTTCTCTAATAGAAATGTTGGCATCAATTCCGAAATCTTTATTTCTAAAAGCACCACCGCTTTCATATACATAGTTTTCAAAATCATGGCCTGGAGCACCAACTATAATAGTATCAGAATGAATGTCCACAGAGTGTCCAAATTGATCATTGATTATAGAAAGATTTGTAATGTCATCAGCGTCATAGTTATGTGGACCAAGATAAATACCGAGTTCAGACAATGCCAAATCATCAACATCTTGACCCACATTTATGCTATCAGGTCTAAGTTTTCTTGTGCATTCCCATGAGCTTGGATTGCCAAATATTGTAGTGCCGCTGCCGGTTTTTTCAAAAACATACACAGCACCAGCACCACCATTAAAACCAAGAGACATGCCAGAAGGTCTAGTGTATGAATTCGTTATGCTTGAAACACCACTCCAAGTTATTAATTCTTCATCTGCAAAAGGTGCAAATGGAGAGCCTACTACAATTTTATCACCATAAATGGCAACAGAATAACCAAATAAATCACCTGGATATCCAGAAGGAAATCTGTTAAAGTCTAGATAATCATATCCGGTGTCTGTCATAATTTGCGGAATACCGCCAAGATAAGAAGCGTCACTATATAAAGTGCCGTCAATGATTCCGCTGAATTTAGATGTTGCTCCATATGACAACGCTATGCTTTGGAATTCGCTAATAATCTGATCTTTAATTTGTTGTATGTCTTCTTCAGTTCTTTCTGTTCCTTCTGGTAGCTTGATTCTGAAATCATATTCTAAAGACCCTTCTATTGATAGCGGTCTTTCTAAATCATCAGATTTTTGATACACGTATTCATTGAAATCTTCCATTGAAGTTCCAGAAGATGGATTTGATGTGCCTTTAAATAATAAATTATGCCCAGTGTTACCAGTTGAACTAAATAATTTCTGAGGGCTGGATCTTTCTTGGTTGATTATCTTTGTGGCAGTAGTAAATTGTCTGCCTCTTGTTATGTATCTAGATGGATTTGGTGGATATAGGCTCTTAATAAATCTAACTGTTGCTGGATTGATAACACCATTTTCATCGGCCATGCATCTACCTTGGATTAAACTGGAGTCAGATATAACAGTGATTCTTGATCTATTTTCACCATTCTCAAAAGTAGAGAATTGTTCTAGTTCTTGTGCAACAACAACCGGACCATCTGCTATTAATTGATTACCAAGCGAGGCAAGACAATCATCTTGACATGAACTACCACAATATGGAGAATATTTAGTATTGTCAGTACTAATTTCTCTAAATGGAGGTTGATATGTAAAGGTTTGTTCTGGAGTGCCATTGCTTGTTATAACCCATTCATATCCAGAAATTCTAGTTCCATATTGTGTTATTCTATCTTCTTCAATGTTTAGTAAGCATCCAGAAACAGAGAATAATCTTGTAGTCTTTGCTTCGTTTTCAGTTTGATCATAAGGAGTTGAAAAGTATACGGAAATTTTATTAGATGTTGCCTTAATGTTGTATTCTCTTGTAGTAATTTCGTTTTCACCTTGATTGTTAGAACTTCCAACGCTCGTTGGCAATACACTAGTGCTCAGTCCAACATTTACTGTTAGTTTATTATTTTCCATATTTCCTTGAGAATCAAACAAGTCATATTTTGCATTAAAAGAAGTATCATTTTGTGGATCGCTTGAGCAATTATTTACACCAATAAATATTGGTTCAGACTCTTTAATGTTCTTAGAGTAAACATCCACAAAGAGCTTATAGCCAGAACCTGGAAGAGTTTCAAAATCTATTTTAACAGGACTTGTCTTCATTTCCCACAATTGAACATCTTCATAAGAATCATCTAAAATAGCTTTTGGAATGCGAGCAATGCTAACTCCGTCACCCTTATTAATAGGCACAAATGATTTACCAAGTTTGTTGCCAACAAGATAATCTATCTTATCTAAATCTGGAGTAAGAATATTATCCCCATCTGATACACCGTCTCCATCTGTTGTGTGTAAAGCAAACTCCGCTTTTGTCTCAAGGTAAACTGGCTTCATTGTTAAACCAAGTAAACCACAAAGTGTTACAACATGTCTAATTTCATCAAAACCTACATTTGGAGAACCGACTTCTCCAACATAATTTGCTATACCATCTGTTTCATAAGTTATGATAAGTTTTTTGTTTCCAAGTGCTAACCAAGTTTTGATTGCTTCTAACTCTTCTCCAGACGGTAAACCAGTAGGATTAGATATCCAGCAAATATCGTAGCTATCTCCATCTCCAGCATCAACATTTGATAAACCAAGAGAGGCTACATTCTCTGTTACAGAAAATGCTGGAAATCTTTTTTCTAGAAAGCTCTTAACAAATGCAACAGAAGACATGGAATTACGACCTGTCCATCCTCCAAGTTGAGCGATCTTAATTGATGTCCCTTGTAATTTCGTGACTGCTAAAATACCATCATAAAAATAAGCACCAGCATCATTATCTGCTGGATTAGACATATTGACACCACCGCCGTCAAATAGGAACTCATCAACATTTTCTGTTGTCAAGCCAGCAATAAGATATACTTCTGACTGCTGCCCTACTGACTCCTTCGCTGCATAGTTTATTTCGTCTAATACTTGTACTTTTGATTTCTTTCTTTCAAATCTTGTTACGCTTCTGGCTTGTAAAACAGCATCTTTGTTTTCTTCTGGCTCAGGATTATAGAAAGCACCTTCCTCAAAAGAACCATAAGCAACATAGCTGTTATCTATGTAATCTGTATCTTGTTCAGACCAAGCGAACTGTTTAACATCATCTAAAACATCTGCAAATTTATAGATGATAGTTTCTCCCTTTGGATATGTCTCATAAATGGGCTGTAAAGAAGATGCCGGTGGCGTTGCCGGATAAACTATTGTAACTGGTTCTGGATATTCTGCGGCAGCTAATAGAGGAACTGGATCATAGCCAAACGTCTTAGATACTGGAGGTGGATCATCATTTCCATCATAGCACCCGTAGTCTCTTTCTGTTACAGTTCCTAATAATAAAGCCCAATTTTGTTGGAAAGTAATTGGATTGCCCTTGATGTTGTAGCATCTCTCTGCCCATTGTGCTCTTAAATCACCGCCTTCTACATTATCGTCTCGGTTATTTATCATTGGTAATTTAAACTTACCATTTAATGCTTCATAGCTGTCATCATCACCATCATTTGCTGGATTGCTTAATGTGCAACTATATGTTCTTTCGTCATTCCATTTCATTCGAATATCACCTACGCCATATGCAAACATGTCTCCAGTGCTAATGTATGTAGATCTAGATTTGCTAGGCTTGAACGATGGTAAAACATTTGGCTTTGTTAAATCTGGACAACCAGACACTAGTGCTTCATATTCATTCCTTGCTGGCTGAAGAATCATTCTAGAATCAAGACCTTCAAGGATTTTATTAATCAAGTCATTAGATTGTTTATACAAGCCATTTCTTTCGTATGTCGGATCGTCTCCAACTAACACTAAATGTCTGTCACCAAGAGCTAACCAGTTCTTTATGTTAGTCATAACTTCATCGCTTAGAGCATCAATGGCGGGAGTTATAATAAATACTAAACCGGCTTCTTCTGGAATGTCAACTTCTGCAAATGGAGTTTGAATAAATGTTCTACCTTCAGATGCAAATATAGACTGCATATGATTAAAATAATTGTCTTCACCTTCTTCTCTATTTTCATAAGCAAGGTTGCCAAACTTTCCATATTCAATAGCAATAGAGTGAGGATAGTAATTTCTAGACTCAAAAACTCTTACAGCACCAGCATTTGTGTAAGAAAAGAAAGTGGAGTTTTCTCTAACTTGTGTTATATCTGTTGCACCGAGCCCGTTACCTTTTTGGAAATAATACACATCTGCATCATCATATTCATTAAAGCTGTCTGTAGGTGCTCCAGCAACAACAATGCTGCCATCTTCGTTAGTAGCAACGCTATAACCAAGTCTTGAAGTTGGTGCAAATTGTTCTAGTAAGAATCCACCAAATTCACCGCCTAAATATGAAATGTTACCATATCCGTATGTGTAAATTTTTTGATATTCTTGAATTGTGCCGACTTTAGATCCTTCATAATATCCTTCTGAATAATCTACAACCGCTGCTCCACCTCCACGATTTTTCCAAAAATCATTGTTGTTTCTTAAATCATGTTTTGCTTCTGGCGTTAATTCCAAGTAAAGCAATCGAGAGGCGTGATCTTTGCCATACTGAGATTTCAATACATTGAATCTAGATTTAAGATTAGAGTAATAACTACTAGCACTAACGGCATGATAAGTAACCCATGCTTCAACATTGTTATACATTCTTTCTTTTTCACGACTATCATATTGATAGACAGTAACGGCATCAGATATGTATGGTGAACCGATGACAATCAAATCACCACTACTACTAATTTTAACATCATGACCAAATCTATCGGGAGCAATAGCGTTAGAGTCTGTAGGAGATTTAATTTCTTGAATTAAATTCCAATTTCCACTTTCCTTTTCAAAAATGTAAACTACGCCACCACTTGGTGGAGGAACGTTAAACTCTGCAAGCGTACCATCTGGTTTTACAATTTCGTCTGCAAAAAATCTAAATTGATCATCTTGAATCAATCTGCCAGTATCTAATAAATTGTCCAGTATATCTATACTAGAATCTATCCAATCTTCTTTAGTGTTAGAGTATAAGAAGGCTGCACCAGTTGCTGGATTTTCATCAAAGTCTACAAGCCCACTAGCGAAAGAATATTCTTGATAGTAATCAATAAACTTATTAATTTCTGCCTGAACCTGTGGTGCGTCTCCAAGATACGACCCGCCATTGTCCACAAAAATTCCAAGTAAAGGTGGAATTCCACTATTTAGAAGAGTAGGATCATGTGGGAATGTTTCTGTAAATATTTGCTTTACACCGCTAAGAAATTCTCCATTATTAAGTGAAGATATGTTTTTAGGTATTTTCTTGCTATAGATGTCGAGATTATCGGTATCAACTGAGAATGATATACTTTCTTCCATATCTAAGCAAAGCATAACATTAACATTAAACTTAACTGGGAATGGAGAAGTACAATACTTAAATAGTATATCTTTATCTCGTATCGCATTTCTTATGAACTCATAAGTCTTATATGCTATTGGTATTGATCCAGGTATTATAAATTTTTCTTTGAAACCATCTCCATCTGTAAATATCATCAAGCCTATGTTAACACCTGTTGGCTCATAATCTACAAATGTTCTATTCCATTGGGCACTTGGTCCACCAGCAACAATTAATTCTCTGTCGCTCTGTGCAACATCTACAGAATGTCCAAGCTGTCTTCCATCTTGACCAACGGCCCAAAATGTTTGTGGGGCGGTAGCGATAGTATTTCCATTTGTATCTTTAATGCTGAAACTCTCAACTCTATCTACATAATCTCCAGAAGCAAATGGTAAGCTTAACTTTGTTTCAAATTCCCACGCTGCTTTGTCATAAGACCAGCTTGATCCAGATGGTTCAGGATTTCTTCTATATACAAATACAGCACCTGCGTTAGATAAAGTATTTCCACCGCTATCTAATATGTCATGCATAGGAGCACCAACGGCCATTAAATCTGATTTAACAGATAGAGATTTACCGTATTGATCTCCTTCGTTTCTTCCAGATGCAGCATAAGGATCATCTCCAATTAACTTAACACCAGAATGAGTGGCAGTTTCACTTCTACCGTATTCTATAGCGTCTAATTCTCTTGGAACATTTATCAAATCACCATCAGCAGTTTTTCCAAATACACTAATCTTATATGGGGCATTTGGGATTAATCCGTCATATTTTCTTATTCCGTAAAAATCTCCACTATAGCCAACGTCAAGATTTGTATAAACATTGGAAGCTCTAAATATTCCACCATAAACACATGTGCTATCGTTCCACACTGTGTCATGTGTAATAATCTTTGCTTCTTCACATATTCCACCATCGTCACAATCACCATAACAAGTTATATCAACACCTCTAATTTCATCATTTGCAGCTAAAGAAGCATAATCATTGTCATCTAGTTCAATATCTTTGCCAACGTTTGTAGAGTTCCAGTTAATTGATTCCGACTGATTTTCTTGTTTATTTAGTGCAGCATAATTAAGTGTAAATAATGATAAGACACCTGATAGATTGCCTTCTTTTGGATCAAGCGGTGATACATACAAGTTCATTGATTCGAACAAGTCTTGTTTTCCAATAGGTGGAGTGCTAACGTATAGACTCATAGATGAACTTGGAACAAAATTGACTAAAGAAGATGCTCCACGAATATAAGATCCTATACTGTCTGTAAGCGTGTATTTATCTAGTTTATTAAATACTGCAAGAGATAATGTTCCAGAAGATGATTGATCTTCTAACTTGTTCTCTATTACGAGTGGTAAGTGTTCATCATCAAAATACTGACCACTAACAAACATCGGAAGACCATATGTATTAGCCGATCCGTAAAGTTCTGAATCGCCATTGACGTTATCAATAGTTCTAATATTCGAAGTATAAAGTGGCAGATTTTCCTGAGTATATAAACCACCTGACACAAATATATTAACCGTTCCAGATGATTCGCCTAGTATATCAGCAGCAGCAAAAAGATTAAGATCTCCTCTTAATGGCTCAACATTTGGCATGTTAAGATTTAAATCTTGGTTTTCGTAGAAATTACCACTAGTAACTAAGTTAAAATTGCCGCTAGCATCAGAAGCTGTAATCAAAGCATCAACTAATTTAACATTGATAGAGTGTAGTTTGATTGTTGACTCAAATGCAGAACCAGATGGATAAGATAAATCATATTGAATAAACATATCGTCAATATCACTAGAAAAATACTTGTGATTAAACTCTGTAATTCTCTGGCTTTCTGCAAAATTGGACCAAGGCTCTGTAGTTTCGTCAAAGAAGCTATTAGGATCAAAAACAGTTCTAATCTTTCTCCAGCAACCGCTTGGTTCAAGATAATGAATCTGTCTATTGATCAAGCCATAGTTTGTGCTTGGGTATGTTTGAGGTTCTTTTATCGGTGTGTATAAACTAACTATTAAACGTGGACCAACTTTTCCATCAGACCATACGATGTCGTTATAAGTATCATGTTCTAGTATTGTGTCTATTGCTAATGCGTCTTCAGCATAGTTATAGCCCCTCGTAAGGTTTTTGTTAATACGTGGAATAGGAGAATATAAAGCATGTTTTAGTGATCCCTCACCAATATTAAACCGTAACATATCATTTTCAATCTGTGTATGATACGCTATGCCACTTGGGATACTACTAGGTAACGAAACATCGCAATATTCAGCATAACCAGAGCCACTATGATTAAGATAATGGAAAACGTAATCAGAACCAATTCTTGTAGTAAAGCGGTCGAAGTCTTG
>Ga0102963_1001525_pt1 | contig 10218 bp, 4 predicted proteins | sample SalPon2_C_H2O_MG_2_FD_84522 | JGI IMG/M metagenome (GOLD analysis project Ga0102963, IMG submission 84522) | Salt pond water microbial communities from South San Francisco under conditions of wetland restoration - Salt Pond MetaG SF2_C_H2O_MG | ecosystem: Environmental > Aquatic > Non-marine... | reverse complement strand
TGAAGCTAAAGGTGCTGCTGCATCTATGGTAGCTGAAGTTGGTAATATACCTCAAGACATAGCTGCTGCTATTGTAGAAGACCCTGCAACTGTAGAAGCTCAAGTAGATACAGCACCTGTAGAAGTTAATGCTGCTATTGCTGCTTTACCTACAGAAGCTTTAGTATCTTCACAAATGGAAAGTTTATTAGGTGGCATGGAAGACGGTGAAGTTCCTATATGGGCTAAACCTGCTGTCGATGCTATTAATGCAAGAATGGCACAAAGAGGTCTATCAGTTTCTACAGTAGGTAGAGATAGTTTATTTAATGCTATTATTCAAAGTGCTATGCCAATAGCTCAAAGCAATGCACAAGCACTTCAATCTAGAGCAGCTCAAAATTTAAGTAATGAACAACAAGCAAACTTACAACAAGCTACTCAAGAACAACAGTTAAGAATGCAAAACTTAGCTAATCGTCAAGATGCTGCAAGTCAAACTGCACAGATGTCTCAGCAAATGAGAACAATGCAAAGTCAATTTAGACAACAAGCTGTAATGACTACTGCTGAACAACAGCAACAAACAAGAATGGCTAACTTGCAGAATCAACAACAAGCTGCATTAGTCAATGCTCAAAACCAACAACAGATGAACATGGCTAATCTTGGTAATGAGCAACAAGTAAATATGGCAGAGCTTCAAATAGAAGCACAGGTTGAAGGAGCTAATCAATCTGCAATTAATCAACAACGTATATTGGAAATGCAAAATGCTGCTGATTTCCTTTCTAAGAATGCTGGATTTAAACAGCAAATGGAACTTGCTAATTTAAGTAATGACCAGCAAATGAGACTTGCAAACTTGTCAGCTCTTAATCAGGCTGGTTCAGAAAATCTTACTGCTGCTCAACAGACAGAACTTGCAAATCTTAACAAACAAATGCAGGTTAATATTAAGAATGGTGAGTTAGCTCAATCAATGGGATTAGCTCAACTTAATGTTGACCAACAAAGAGCTATGCAAAATGCAAACATTGTTGCAAATATGGACATGGCAAACTTTAATGCTGACCAACAAAGAGTGTTAGCAAATAGTAAGTTTATGCAGACAGTAGCTATACAAAATATGTCAGCAGAGCAACAACTGGTAATGCAACAAGCTACAGCTTTAGCATCACTTGATATGGCTGCTGTAGACCAAAGAACAAAGTTAGCTATTAGTAATGCTCAAAACTTTTTACAAATGGATATGGCAAACTTATCAAATGAGCAACAAGCAAGTATGATGAGAAGTCAACAAGAACAACAAAGATTATTATCAGACCAGTCTGCTATGAATGCTCAAGCACAGTTTAATGCTACAAGTGAAAATCAAGTTAATCAGTTTATGGCTAACTTAGAGCAACAAAATAAACAGTTTAATGCATCTCAATTAAATGCTATGGAACAGTTTAACGTAGCTAATACAAACGCTGCTGAAGCTAGAAGAGTCGGTAATGAGTTTGAAGTTGAAAAACTAGAAGCACAATTACAAAGTGATATGTCTAAATTCAATGCACAACAAGATTTTGCAAAAGAACAATTCAATACACAAAACGAAACAGTTATTGCACAGTCTAATGTAGAATGGAGACGTAAAGCTAATACTGCAGATACTGCTGCTTTTAATGCTGTCAATCAACAAAATGCACAAAATGCTTTTGGTCTTACTGCTTCTGCTAATAATTTTTTATGGCAAGAACTTAGAGACGAAGCAGATTTTGATTTTAAACGATGGGATAACGAACAACAACGTAAAGCTTCGTTACTTATAGCTGCTTTAGGTAATTCAGAAGCTGTAAATAAAAAAGAATATTGGGATGATAATGTATCTAGTATTGCTAGATTATTAGATGGATGGTTAACGTAGGAAAATATTATGGGTAAATTAAGAAAAATAGGTAAAAAAATTAAAAGAGGATTTAAAAGTTTAGGTAAAAAACTTAAAAAAGGTTTTGGTAAAATAGTTAAAGCTTTTGGTAAGTTAGGTCCTTTAGGTTCTATTGCACTTTCTTTTTTACTTCCGGGTATGGGCAGTGTCTTATCGGGATGGCTAAGTAATATGGGACCTGTCGGTGAATTTATTTTAAACATTGGTTCTAAAATTCAAAAAGGTGCAAACTGGGTTAAAAACGGAGTTGGTAGAGTTTTTAACAGAGTTACAGATGCTATTGAATATGGAATGAATGCTGTTAGTAAACCTTTTATGCAAGAAGGAGCTAGAGGTGCTGGTAGTGCTTTTAGAGATTTTGTAAGTGAAGCAACTGGTGGATTTATTGATAGGTCTAAAGTTGGATTAACAGATGATATGGGTAATGTTGTAGATGTTAGTAAATTAGACGTAAGTAAAAATTTAACAACAGGTGAATTTAATACTCCCTCTGATGCAAAATATTTAAGTGATTTGCAAGATAAAAATAAATTTATGAGAGATGTTAATAAATTTGAATCTAAAGGTATAGAAGAATTAACTAAAAAAACTACTGACACAGGATTTGAATATTATAAAACTGGAAAAGATGGAAAATTATTAGATAGTCCATATAAATCAATTATAGATAAAAGTACTTTGCCATTTGAAGCTGAAGTTAAAAAACCTAGTGTATTTGCTGAAGGTGAATATGATTCATTCAGAGATAGAGTAAAATCAAGTAGAGAGTTAGATACTTATAAAAAAGTAGCTTTTGTATCTGAACAAGGTCAAGGAATACTTCAAGATGAAAGTGATGCAGCTTATGCTGATTATTTAATGAAAAGAGAAAATGCTCAAAGAGCTGGGTTAATAGCTGAAGAAACTTTATCTATGGTTCCTAGTAATAATTATGCTTATGCACCTCAAGACTTTATTGAAATGAATAACTTAAATAATAATCCAAATGCAATAGCACAAATGACTTCAGGCTATGGTCTTATATTAGAAGATTTTTACGCATCATAACATAAAGGATAAAATATGGAAAGTAAACCAATATCACCATTAATAGAGCAAACAGCTTTTGAAGCTCCAATACCGGGACAGTCTTTAACTAATAGTCCTGAAAATAGTTATGCTTGGGAAAAACCACCTGAAATGGTAGACTTAAACGTAGCTAGGCAAAAGATATTTTTAAATTTATTAGAACCTAAAAATCTAGAAGAAATTCAAAAGCTTATGATTAATGAAGTTCCAGTAGATGCTATAGCTCAAACAGTATTAGTAGAAGGATTTAGACAAGGCAAATTTAATCCTGATTTAGCTTTACAATTATTAGAACCTACTATGTATATGTTATTAGCTATTGCTGAGAAGTCTGGAATAGAGCCTACATTAGATGCAGCAGGTGAAGAAGATGATGAAGACCTTGATGAAGAAGAAGCTGCACAAGTAAGAAGAGATAGTAGCCAAACATTTATGAAAGACGGTGGTCAAAGATTTCAAGATGCTAGAGTTCTTAGACCTCAACCTGCTTCAGTTGGTCCAGATATAAAAGAACAATTAGATAAATTAGATGTAGAAAAAATGCAACAAAGTATTTTACAAAAACCTAAACCAGAACTACAATCACAAGAAAGTCTATTAGGTAAAACAGGAGTTTAAAGATGGCTGATAATAGTATGGAAAATTTAATCAGTAACTATGGTGATATGAGTATTGAAGAACTCGGAAGTTCTTTATTACAACGACAGTCAGATATAGCAGAACAAAGAGCTAAAGAAGCTAAAAAGAATAGAAGATTTCAACAAGCTATAGGTTTATTAACAGCAGGTCAAGCTATATTTAAAAACGCTACTCAAAAAAGATTAAAAGAATTAGATGAACTTCAATCTTTTAATATGCAAGATAATGTTGAACAATCTCAACAAATAAAAACTTTAGGTAGAATAGGTGCAAACATGCCAAATCAAGAATGGTTTGCAGAAAGAAAAGATATGGATGTAAATACTATAACTAAAGAAATATTAAATGATGATAGGTATGGTAAAAACTTACAACAAAATTTAGCTCCTGTTATTGATGCAGCTATTAAACAAGGCGTACCTGAAGAAGAATATGCTATGTTTAAATCAGGTACATCTGAATATGATACAGCTTTTCAACTTGGATTACATAATTTAATTAGTAATTATGTTTCTCCTCATGTTGATGCTAAAGGTAATAAAACAGGTAAACGTAATTTTGAAATGTATGAAACTGAATTAAGAAAATTACTAAATGAAAGAGATTTAGATTCTGCAAAATTATTTGAACAAGCTATTGCTATTACACCGGGACGTTTAAATCAAGCTGAAAAAAGATATTATGCTAGATTAAAAAGTGAATATGCTAACAGAGGATACATTGAAAGTTTTAAAGATATATTTAAAAAAATAGGTAATAGAGAAGAACAACAAGGACGTTTTAATTTATTTAGAAATGTAGAACAAACAGATTTATATGGTTCTGATATAAATGATATTTTAACAACTTTAAATATTGAAGGTCCTTTAATTACTTCCATAGATAAATCATTAGCTCAATATAGAGGAAGTGCTACTCAAGCTTTAGTTAGTGCTAAAACAGACCCTGATTTAGTATCAAGAGCTAATACAGCTATAGAAACTTATGGTAGAAATTTAGGTAATAAAAGATTATATAATTCTGACAATACTTTAAAAATGTCAATACGTGGCGAAGGAAGTTGGAATAGATATACAGAAGATTTTACTGACTCTCAAAAACAAAAATTTGCTGAAGATGTAGCTGGTTTAGCTAATTCATTTCAAGATGATAAAGATTTTGCTTTAGCTGTTTTTAGTTCTACATTAAAAGATAGAGGAGAAGAAGTTACTGATGATATGTTAGCAGAATTTTATCAAAAAATCACAGGTCCAGATAATGAAACTTATAGATTAAACATTGCAACTGCTGTAGCATCTAATGAAGGTTTTGCTGCTGGTGGTGGATTTTTAGGTAGAAAGCCTGAATACTATAGAGACAGTTTTGATACAGTAGCTCAAAAATATAAATACGATAGATTTAAAGGAAGTATACCTACATTATTAGGAGAAGGTATTTCTGTTCCATCTCAAACTACTACAGGAAATTATCAAGAAGATGCTAGTTATTCTAAAATGGATAAAGACTCTAGAAAGATTGCATTTGATAATCAATTAAAATTTATTGAGCAAAGTAAGTTAAGTCCTACTTCTAAAATGAAGTTAATAGAAAATTTATTTGAAAATGTAAGACAACCAGAATTTACAACACCTCAAGAATATTTAGAAGCTTATCCACCTCAAAGTAGAAAGCCACAATATAGATATGTTTATATGTCAGGACCTACTGGAGGATATACAGCTAGGATTCCTGTTAATGTTCCTGAAAGAGATAAAATTATAAATGAAAAAAAAAGTTTTACAGTTTTTCAAGAACAATTAAAAACAAAACCTGAAGAAATATACGAAGAACTTCCCGGTTTAGCTACACTACTATATGAAGAAGAAGGTCTAGGTAAACGAAAAGGTAAAATAGGACCTCAAAATACTAGAGTATATAAAGATAGTGAAGGTATTTTAACTGCTGGTGTTGGACATCAATTAACTGAAGCAGAAAAAAAGATATATAAAGAAGGAGATACAGTTCCGGTTGATGTAGTAGAAAATTGGTTACGTGAAGATATTAAAACAGCACATAATGATGCTATTTCTAAAGTACAAGAACTTAGACCAGAACTTTTAGATAATGAAGAAATAATGACTATTATATCTTCTTTTTATTATCAACTAGGTAAATCAAGAGGAAACGGATTTAAAAAGATGTGGAAAGCTTTTGAAGAAGGTAATGGTCAAGAAGCCTATAATCAAGCCTTATATAATTATAACGAACAAGGTAAACAAATAGGTAAAACAAAATGGCATGAGCAAACTAAAAATAGGGCTAAAAGATTTGCAGAATTTTTAAGAGATAATGTATAATGAGAATACCCTTTGGTCAACCTACAAGTTCAATTGTAGATTTATATAACGAACTAACTCAAGACGAAACTCAAAAACCTCAAGAAATGCAAGAGGGAGTTAGTCCTCTTTATCAACAAATACCTGAAGTAAAACCTGATGAAATACAACAGGCTAAAGATTCTATTGTTGGTAATATTCAAAAACAAATTGAAGAAACTGTAACACCTCCAAGTACTGTTAAAACTAAAAAAAGTTTAACAGAATTAGCTGATGATGAAGAGTTCTCTATGAGAGCTGAAAGATTCTTAGAAGGTATTGAAAGTAATGAAAATATATTTGAATATCTTAGAGATGCTGAATACAGTTTAAGTGCTGCTGCTGTTCGTTCTTTTCAAACAGGTAAGTGGACTGAAGAACAAAAAGACGATTATGTTTATTTACAGAATGAATTTAGAAATGCAGACCTTAAAGGCTTTAGAGAACATTTTGGTTTAGTAAAAGATTTAGCAGGTGATTTACTTTTAGACCCGTTAAATATTTTAGCTGCTGTTTTTGCAATACCAACTGCAGGTGCTAGTGTAGCTAGTCGTGCTGCTTTAGGTGCTGCAGCTCAACAAAGTGTTAAAGCTTTTACTAAATCTAAACTAAAAAAAGAAATTACTAAAGGTACTGCAAAAGACTTTGCTTTATTCGGAGCTGCTGAAGGAATGGCTTGGGAAGGTCTACATAATTATTTTATGCAAGACATGAATGTCGATTTAGATTTAATTGATGCTATAGATTTATCTGAACTAAGTGCTTCCGCATTAATTGGTGGTACAATAGGTGCTGGTATTGGTGGAGCTGTCGGTGTAGGTATGGGTAGAAAATATTCTAGATTAGCAGAAAAAGAATTTAGATATGCTAATGAAGATGCATTTGGATTTGTAGGACCACAACAAAGAAAAGTAGAATTAGACCAATGGGAAATTGACCAAGCTTCTCAAAATCCTTTAAACTTAGATGAAGAATTTGTAGGACCTACACAAGAATTTATTGGACCTTTACCAGAAACAGATTTTTTAAACAGACCATCTTTTTCACAAAGATTTAAAGAACGATTAAAAAAGAAAGTTCCATTTGATACTAGTAAAAGAAAAAAACAACATCAATTAAATGTGCTGATAGCTCGAACAACAGGTAAAGCTACTACAGAATTTTTAGAATACGCTAAAGACTCACCGGCATTACAAAACTTTTTAAGAAAAATAAGATACGACTATGATGTTGGTCTTATTACTGAAGGTGAAAGAAGTGTTAAAAAAGCTAAATTAAATGATGGTACTGAAAGTAAATGGTCTTTTGGTGAATTTGTTGGAAGACAGTTTGGTAAATATCATTATGGATTAAACAAAGCTTTAAATACTTTATATAGAACTGGTTGGTCTGCTCGTATAGTAACAGAACAAAACGATACTTTATATGCTTTATTATCTGATAAAAATATTGGTATCAAAAGAGGTGAAGGTAAAGTTAGTATAGATACTCTTTTAGAAAGAGGAGAATATACTTCAAAGATTAATGATGTACCTAAAGTGTTTAAAATTGATGCTGATGTTGCTGATGCTTATAAAGGTGTCAGAGTATTATTAGATGAGTCTTTTGATGAAGCACAAGCATTAGGTTTATTTAAAACAGGTACTATTAATAAAGGTGGATTCTTTCCAAGACTTTATAAGTTTGATGTGCTTTCTAAAAAGCCAGATGTTTTTGCACAAAAGTTAATTAGAGCAGGGCATGCAGACCCTGATAATTCATTAATTGAAATTGATATAGTATTAGAAGATGGAACTAAAACTAAAGGTACTCCTGCTGATGCTAAGACTATGGATGATGAAATATTCCAGTTAAGTAAAAAATATCAAGTAACTAGTTTTGAGGATTTAGCTAAAAAAGAATTAGACGTAGATGTAGCTGCTGGAAGAAGAACAACTTATACTCAAAAAGAATTAGAAACTACAGCTAAAGAATTAAAAGCTAAAGAAATTGTTCAAGGAATGATTGATGAAAGATATACTCCTTATGAATTAAGAAAAGCAGGTGCTAATAATTCTTTAGGATTTTTTCAAGCTAGAAGATTTAATAATATAAAAGATAGTGATATTGCAGAATTTTTAGAAACAGATGTTCAACAAGTATTAGAAAATTATTTTACTAATATGGCACAATCTCAAGGACGTAAAAAATATTTTGGAAATACTATAAGAGAATTTGAAACTGAAAGACAATTAATAAAAAATGAGTTAATGGAATCAGCTTTAAAAAGAGGTTTAAATAAAACAGAAGCTAGACAAGAAGCTGAAGAAATTGCAAAGAATATAGGAGATGTATTTCAAAAAGTTACTGGATTAGAAACTTATCAAAATAGTGTATTTAGAAATACAAAATGGGGCAGAGCATTTAGTGATGGTACTAAGTTAATACAACAGATGGCTCACTTACCTTTTGCAACTATTTCTAGTATAACAGAACCATTAATTTTATTAAGTCGTGCAAATCCCGGAGATGTAAAAGAAACTGCAAAAAGTATAGGTACAAGTATTGTATCAGAAGGTCAAAATACTTTTAAAAGATTATTTGACAATCTTTCAAGAACTCAAATAGGCGGTATATATGGAACTCCTGTTTTTAAAACTGGTAAAAAAGTAAAAGGTTTTAAAGATGTTAATGATGAAACATGGGCAGAGCTTTATCAAACTGGATTAGCTTTAGAACAAGCAGTACAAGAAAGAATAGAAGGACTAGCTGGTGAAGCATTAGGTAGTAAAAAACTCAGAAGCCTTCAACAAATGTTTTTTAAGACAAACTTACTTACACAATGGACAAAAGCTGTTCAACTTGCTGCATTTACTACAGGTAAAAGATTAATAAAACAAAATGCAGAACAATTATATTATGGTAAAACTTTAGTTGGTAGAAAATTAACTGATAAAAATAAAGATTATTTAATAAAACAATTAAATGAATTAGGTGTTGATGAAACTGAAGCTTTAAAATGGTATAAAGGTTCGTTAGATAAAAACGGTAAATACGATATAAATAAAGCTAGAGGTATGGATGATAAAGGACAAATTATTCAAGACCAATATGGTAATGTAACTTTTAATGCTAATTTTTATAGTAAAGATTACTTAAATGCTGCAAATAGATTTACTAAAGAAATTATTTTAAACCCAAGTACTGCAGAAGCTAACAGACCTTTATGGTTTTCACATCCAGCAGCTCAATTTTTAGTACAGTTTGCTGGTTATCCTACTGCTTTTAATAATACAATTTTAAAAAGATTTATTAATGAAGGATATAATGAAACAGGACAAGCAGGAGGTAAAACAGTTGGTACTGCTATGTTAATGATGTCAGTAGCTTATGTAGGTAATGAAATTAGAAGTAACGGAAAAGCTACTATTGATTATGAAACAGGAGAAACAAAACCTATATATGAAATAATGGGAGATGCTGCTAGACGTACTGGATTATTTGGACCTATAGATTATGGATACAGGTATAATTCTGAAATGAGTAGAAATGTAGGAGGCTTTACATCAATTATAAAATCTCTTGGTGGTCCTACTGTTCAAGATATTACTGATACTGTTCTTTATAGAAAAAATTTAGCAGAAGTAGCAGCAACTAATTTACCTTTTTATTCTGCATATGATTTAATATTTGGTGAAGGAACTAAAAAGACTTTAAGAAGACTTGCTGCAGGTAGACCTAAAGAAAAAGAAAAGAAATTTACACCTATTAAATATTCAAAAGGTGGTATAGTTAAAAACGTATCTAATGTTACAGACGAACCTGATGAAATGCAAAGTAGAGTAACTAAACAACCTTTTAACGCAACCTCAGAAGCTGCACAAGACATTGAAGATAGAGAACTTAAATCACAAATGGAAGGACTAGGATTAAAATGAACATAGAACTATGCAAACAAGAAATTAAAAGACACGAAGGCGAAGTACTAAACATCTATGAAGATAGTTTAGGCTATAAAACTCTTGGAGTTGGACACCTTTGCCAACCTAACGACCCTGAATATAACTGGGAAGTTGGCACACCTGTCAGCCAAGAAGTTGTAGATATGTATTACGAGGATGACTTTGAAAAGCACCATAGGGAAGCTATACATGTCTTTGGTAGCGAGGAAGACTTTGAAAAGCTACCAGAAGTTATACAGAGAGTGTTAGTAAACATGTGTTTTAACCTAGGAGGTTCAAGACTTTCAAAGTTTCGTAACATGTT
>Ga0102963_1001519_pt1 | contig 10230 bp, 9 predicted proteins | sample SalPon2_C_H2O_MG_2_FD_84522 | JGI IMG/M metagenome (GOLD analysis project Ga0102963, IMG submission 84522) | Salt pond water microbial communities from South San Francisco under conditions of wetland restoration - Salt Pond MetaG SF2_C_H2O_MG | ecosystem: Environmental > Aquatic > Non-marine... | reverse complement strand
GCGTAGTACTTCGGTTTTCAGATATCTACGGGTAACGTAGGAGCGTTTGATCCTGCGCTCGGAAGCCAAACCAACCCGCGATATCCACACGCCACGGTTCGGCTTCCTTTCCGCTAATGGCGGCGGCTGCGAAACTCGCTTCAGGCTCCGCCTGTCGCTCAAACATTCTCGCCGAAAGCTCCCGCCAACCGCGTCCAGTCAAAGCGCCTCCTAATTGTGGCGTAGCGGATATCGCCAACTGGTTTTGCTAGATCGCCGGCGGACGCAGATGAAGTCAGTTTGGCCCGAAACCTCAATCAATCCCCAAATCGGCCCACATCGAATCGATCCTTGCTTTCACTTCATCGCTCATCGATATCGCATGCCCCCACTCGCGATCGGTTTCGCCGGGCCACTTATTCGTCGCGTCAAAGCCCACCTTGGATCCAAGCCCCGCTACCGGTGACGCAAAATCCAGATAATCGATCGGCGTATTCTCAATAAAGACACTGTCACGCTTTGGATCCATTCGGGTGGTCATGGCCCAAATGATGTCTTCCCAGCTGCGAGCATTGACGTCTTCATCCGTGACGATGATGAACTTGGTGTACATGAATTGGCGCAGGAACGACCAAATACCGAGCATGACTCGTTTAGCGTGGCCGGGATATTCTTTGCGCATCGTCACGACCGCAAGACGGTAGCTGCAGCCCTCGGGTGGTAAATAGAAATCGACGATCTCGGGAAATTGCTTTTTTAGAATTGGTACAAAGACTTCGTTTAACGCGACGCCCAGGATGGCGGGTTCATCGGGCGGTCTACCCGTATAAGTGCTGTGATAGATGGGATCTTCGCGATAACTCATCGTTTCTACAGTGAAAACGGGAAAGCGCTCGACCTCGTTGTAGTAACCAGTGTGGTCCCCAAAAGGCCCCTCATCTGCTTCCTCACCCGGTGTTAAATATCCCTCTAGTATGATTTCGGCAGAGGCGGGTACCTGAAGTCCATGGTCTTTGCAGATGGGCGATAAGCACTCAACCAACTCAGTTTTACTGCCACGTAAGAGGCCCGCAAAGGCGTACTCGGATAGGCTGTCTGGGACGGGGGTGACAGCGCCAAGCGTGGTCGCCGGATCGGCGCCCAATGCCAGCGCCACAGGGTAGGGTTTGCCCGGATACTTCTCTTGCCAGTCGCGGTAGTCGAGCGCGCCACCCCGATGGCTGAGCCAACGCAGGATAAGTTTGTTTCTCCCGATTTTTTGCATACGGTAGATGCCGAGGTTCTGGCGCTCTTTATTGGGTCCTCGGGTAATAACGAGCGGCCAGGTTACGAGTGGACCAACATCCCCTGGCCAGCAGGTTTGAATGGGGAGTTCGTCTAAGTTAACTTCGTCGCCATGTTTGGCGTGTCGCTGGCACTCCGCGTTGCGTACCACTTTGGGTGCCATATTGAGCACCTGCTTCAGTAGCGGGGCTTTTTCCCATGCGTCTTTCAGGCCTTTTGGCGGATCCGGTTGTCGAAGATAGGCTAAGATTTCGCCGATTTCCCGTAATGCGGTAATTGAATCGGCACCCATGCCCATAGCAACGCGCTCTTGAGTGCCGAATAAATTTGCCAATACAGGCATTTTACCTTGCGTCGGGTTCTCGAACAGGAGGGCAGGTCCGCCTTTCTTCAGCGTGCGATCAGCGATTTCAGTCATTTCCAGATACGGATTGATCGGCTGCTTAATGCGGACTAAATCGCCTTTCGCCTCAAGTGCCCTGATGAATTCGCGCAGGTCTTTGTAGCTCATGTTTATCGCTCGCAAATATAAAGCCGCATTGTAACGGGAAGGGAATGCGCTTGCGAACTCGCAGTCGAAGTCCTTGCTCGAAGCGATCAGAGATCGCTTATTTTATGCTCTCGTGCACACGATACGACCTTGTGTGTGCGCATGTACCATAGATCGTCTTGAAACCTTCTGCGTAAATAGTCTGCAATGAGAGGTGAGTTTAGAGATTTCAGACAAATGGATCAGGTTCTTTGAACCTGACCCGGGCGGTAAAGACCTGACTAAATCATCATAAGCCCAGCTCTGCCCGTATAAATCTGACCGGGGCGGTACATACCTGACTCATTCACCATGAGCCCAGCTCTGCCTTTATAAATCTGTACTGTTAAGTACAAGCCTCATCTCTGAAGTACTCGCCAGGCCCTTTCTCCTAGCATATGGCCGACTCTCTATGCATAACATGGCGTAATTTGTTCGAACATCGGAAACAAAAAAGCCAGAGTGAATGCTCTGGCTTTTCAGGCCGCGGTATTTAGTGAGTTAAAGACACAAATGCATCGCTAACTGTCGCAGCTAATAATAGAAGCTGAGGGTTTATTTACGCTTCATAGACATAAAGAATTCGTCGTTGGTCTTAGTGTCTTTCAGCTTGTCGATCAAGAACTCGATCGCCGGCAGATCCTCCATTCCGTGAAGCAGCTTGCGCAGAATCCACATGCGCTGCAGCTCTTCTTCACCGGTAAGCAGTTCCTCACGGCGTGTACCAGAGCGGCGAATATTAATCGCAGGATAGACACGTTTCTCGGCAACCTTCCGATCCAGGTGCAGTTCCATGTTGCCGGTGCCCTTAAATTCCTCGTAGATGACTTCGTCCATCTTCGAGCCCGTATCAATCAATGCGGTCGCGATGATCGACAAGCTACCGCCTTCTTCGATATTACGTGCGGCACCGAAAAAGCGCTTGGGTCGCTCCAGTGCGTGTGCATCAACACCGCCTGTAAGGACTTTGCCCGAGCTTGGTATTACGGTGTTATAGGCGCGCGCCAATCGGGTGATAGAGTCTAGAAGAATAATGACATCGCGCTTGTGTTCCACTAAACGCTTGGCTTTTTCGATTACCATGTCAGCCACTTGCACGTGTCGTGCTGGCGGCTCGTCAAACGTGGATGCAACCACTTCTGCGCCACGGATACCCACTGAGCGCTGCATTTCGGTCACTTCCTCGGGCCGCTCATCGATGAGTAGCACAATAACGTAGCACTCAGGGTTGTTGCTGATTATCGCTTGAGCAATATTCTGCATCATGATCGTTTTACCGGCCTTCGGCGGCGCCACTAATAATCCACGCTGTCCTTTTCCAATTGGCGCTACTAGATCAATGATACGGCCTGTTAAATCTTCCGAGCTGCCATTGCCTTTCTCGAGCATAAGGCGATCATTAGGGAAGAGAGGCGTTAAATTTTCGAAAAGGATTTTGTGTTTTGAATTTTCAGGTTTGTCAAAATTGACGTCGCCGACTTTCAAAAGCGCAAAGTAGCGCTCATTGTCTTTGGGTGGCCGAATCTTTCCGGTAATCGTATCGCCCGTACGTAGGTTAAAGCGTCTGATTTGGCTGGGTGATACGTAAATATCATCGGGACCAGCTAGATAAGAGCTGTCGGCCGACCTTAAAAAACCGAATCCATCCGACAAGATTTCGAGTACGCCATCTCCGTAAATGTCTTCACCGCTTTTGGCGTGTCGCTTGAGAATTGCGAAAATGATGTCTTGTTTACGAGACCGGGCCATGTTGTCTAGGCCGATTTCTTTAGCGATGTCGATGAGTTCTTGCGTGGATTTCGTCTTGAGGTCTGTCAGATTCATAGAGTTTCGTTGTTTGAGTTGTGAGAACTATGCAATGCACAGTGCAATCGCGGTCTGCGCTGCGGGGTATATAAGGTTGGTTATCTTGGCGTGTACGAGCGCAGTGGGTGCGCTCAACGGTCGATAAAGTAGCACGCCCTCGCGGGCGCGTCTACTGTTTTCGGGTTTGGCAAATTCTAGCCCAGCGTTTCGTTGATAAACTCAACCAGCTGTGTTTTTGAGAGAGCACCGACTTTCGTGCCGGCGACTTCGCCGTCTTTGAAGATGATCAAAGTAGGGATGCCGCGAATACCGTATTTTGGCGCCGTCTCAGGGTTGGCATCGACATCCACTTTCGCAATCTGGAGTTTGCCATCGAACTCGGGTGCGATTTCATCCAAAATGGGGGCGATCATTTTACAGGGACCACACCAGGCCGCCCAAAAGTCAACGAGCACAGGTACGGGTGATTTTAGAACCGCGGTATCAAACGCCGCGTCGCTTACGTGCAGAATATCGCTCATGTCGAGTCCTCTAGGTTGTTTGAAAAATGGATGATAGCACTGTTAATTCAGCTTACAAGCGTTGCACGCACTTTGTCTGCTAGGATACCAAGCGTGAGCGGGCGATTATATGCCGAGGGTTAATACCACCTTATGAACCTACATTGGGCTGGAAATGAAAAAGACAAGATTGACGACCCATGAAAGAGAAAAAATTACGTGTACGACGCAAAGAGCCTGACGCAGTCTGACAACTCGGTTGCGCTAGAAACGGCTGATATGGACTGGTACGTCTATTTGTTGCGCTGTTCCGACAACACGCTCTATACAGGTATTACGAACAATGTTGTTCGCAGATTGAGACAGCATAATGGAGAGCTCGCCGGGGGTGCGAAGTACACTCGCGCTAAGCGTCCAGTGGAACTGGTTTGGAGTGATCGGTGCGCGAGTCGAAGCGAGGCCTGTAAGCGCGAGGCTTGGCTGAAGAAGCTGTCTCGTGGCCAAAAGTTGAAGCTCACATCGGCCTCGATTCCGATGTCATAATCAGAATGAGTGCTGGGCTTAAGGGAAGGTCAGATTATGGAGCCTAATACGATACCCAAGGGAATCACGCTTACTCGAAAGACGGATTACATTCATGTGTATCGAGGCCATTTTGAAATCATGGGAAAGCTCTTCTACACGATGTTCTATATGATAGTGGGGTACCTACTGATTGATAAGGTCATCGTGTTTTGGCGTGAATTTGATCTCTTCTGGCTACACGTAGTCTTGGCCTTTGTATCCTTGGCGGCGTTGGCGCTTCTTGCTTATTTACTCGCTGCAACCTGGTTGAACCAAATGCATTTTTTTGCAAGTGAGCATACGCTTGAAGTCGTTTTTAAGCCTTTGAGCTTATTTGGGTGCAAACGCACTGCCGTTGCCGATATTCGACAATTGTACGTGACCCATAAACCTGGGTCGCACTACGGCGGCGCACCGAATACCAAGCTCTTTGCCCATTTGAAGAACGGCTCACATCGCAAGTTACTCTCGGGGATTTATCCCCATCAGCACGGCGTGTTTATCGCCGACACCCTGAATGAATACTGGGGTAAGAACAGCTCAATCATTACACATGAGCATCCTTGGATGGTTTAAACCCTCCTCGTGGCTTACTCGCGAGACGGCTGGCTCTCGAACTCAATGGAGTCGTGCTTAAATGCTTTATTAGTTGCGCAGGCTTCCTGATCCACTATTTTATTCGGAGTCTCGGAGTCGTTGATTAATTTCGATGCCCCGATACTTTGAAAGGTTGTTCGGCCTCTTCGAGTGCCTCTTGCGCTAGGAGCCAGGTCTCTTCGTGTTCGCCGAGCGCGCGAGCAAGATGGCCCTCCTCGGCAAGCAATTCGGTGAGTTCCTGCTTTCGTTCCGCTGAGTACAAAGTCTCATCGGCGAGTTTTTCTCGAATCGCCGATAGTGCGCTTTCGGTTTCCCCCATCGCTTTTTCAGCCTGTTTTACCGCTTTCTGGAGCGGCTGTAGCTGCGCCCGTCTTGTTGCCGCATCCTGACGCTGCGCTTTTTTATTGCCGCCCAATTCGCGCTCTGGCGTTTTGCTTTGAACGGCCACTAAGCGTTTATCGCTGAGTATCCATTGTTCGTAGTCGTGTAAGTCGTTCTCGAACAGGCGTACCTTTCCGGCATCAACCAAATATAGTTCATCAATGCAGTTTCGCAGTAGGTGTCTGTCGTGCGTCACGAGCATTACTGCTCCCTGGAAGCCTTGCAGAGCGAATTCCAGCGCGGCCCTCATCATCAGGTCAAGGTGGTTCGTGGGTTCATCTAAGATCAATACATTAGGCGCCTGCCAAACAATTTGGGCTAAGGCCAAGCGCGCTTTTTCGCCGCCGCTTCGCGGTGCGATCGGGTCGGTTGCCATGTCGCCGCGAAAATCGAAGCCCCCAAGAAAATTGAGTGCGTCTTGGTCACGCGCATCCGGCCGAAGGCGCAATAAGTGCTGCAGGGGGCTGGCCTCAAGGTCCAGCGCTTCCAGTTGATGCTGGTTGAAGTAGCCAATCTTACAGTGGGCACCCGGTGCGCGCTCGCCCTTGAGTAGGTCTAAGTCGCCGACTAAGGCTTTAAGCAGGGTGCTCTTACCCGCTCCATTCCGCCCAATGAGGCCGATTCGGCTATCCGGTCGTAGTGTCAGATTGACGCCACTCAACACGGGGGAGCTTGCCTGATAGCCGATATTGGCATGCTCGAGCTTGAGTAAGGGGTCTGATACACCTTTCGGCTCTAGGAATCGGAACTGGAATGGTGAATCGGCTTGAATAGCGGCGACTTTGGGTAGACGCTCCAGCTCCTTCAAGCGGCTTTGTGCCTGTTTAGCCTTGGTGGCCTTGTACCGAAAGCGAGCAACGAAAGCTTCGATTTCAGCGATTCGTTTGGTTTGCTTCTCAAATAGAGCTTGCTGCTGCGCTAGCCGGTCAGCGCGCTGTTCTTCGAATTGAGAATAGTTTCCGGTGTAGCTGTTTAATCGCTGATGTTCCACATGAACGATTCGCTCACACACCGCGTCGATAAAATCGCGGTCGTGCGATATCAGAACAATGGTGCCCTGATATTGATTAAGCCAATTCTGGAGCCAAACGGTAGCGTCTAAATCCAAGTGGTTGGTTGGCTCGTCCAGTAGCAGTAAATCAGATGGGGTTAATAGCGCTCGGGCAAGATTCAATCGAATGCGCCATCCACCCGAGAATGAGCTCACCGGGTTTTTATGTTGTTCTGTGGGAAACCCAAGCCCTTCAAGCATTAGACTAGCTTCTCTCGCAACGCCATACAGGTTGTGTTCGTCCATTACTTGGTGAAGTTTAGCCGCCGATTCGTAATCCTCGCTCGCCTCGGCTTGATTGAGTTGGGTTTGAGTCTCGAATGCGAGTTTGTGCCCCGCGAATACGAATGCGTGTGCCGATACTGAAGATCCGCTGACTTCCTGAGCCATGTGAGCAAGGCGAATATTTGCCATGCCGGTAATGTCGCCTTTATCCGCGCTCAATGCGCCAGTGAGTAGCGCGAAGAAGCTCGACTTGCCGCACCCGTTCGCCCCGATCAGCGCCAATTTTTGCCCCGGATTGATGGTCAAATTAACGTCTTCGATAAGAAGTTGGGGTCCGCGGCGTACCGCTATATCTTTTAGAATGATCATGCCGATTACGGACCGTTAAAAAAGACGCTATGATACACGGGTCTGTCTTAGGAGACGATGTATGAGCACAACACACCCGCTGTGGGATTACTCGATAGAGCTTTACGATCAGTCTGCTCTGCGCGATCTGTTAATGCAGGCGCAGGATTCAGTTAAAGTGGACATCAATTTCATCCTCTTGGCGCTGTTTGCGTCGCATCATGAGGTCGAACTGACAGCCGCTTTTCTGGATCACGCTTACGCGAAGACACACGATTTGCGCGTGGTGGGTATTAATCCTATTCGGACCTTGCGCAATGCCTGGAAATCGAAAGCGAGTCTGACCTCGCAACGCACCGCCTTGCTTCAATTAGAGCTCTCGTTGGAGCGCCAGTTGCAAGATACCCTATTCGAGCTTTTTGAACCGCGTCTTTTGCAGTCTCAAAATGCCGTCGCGCACCTTCGTCCAGCCGAAACTTTAGCGCTAACTAAAGGTAACTTGGCGCTTTTGCATTCCGAGAGCACGGTACGCTGGGACGATCTCACGCTAAAAATTTGCCAGCAAGTGCTGGGCGCTATGGCCAAGCAATAAGGTCGATGATAGGCTCTGCCACTCAACGACTGAACCGCGGGTAAAGGCGATAAAGAGGCCTTAACGCCCGTAAAGACTAAAGCCTAAAAGGAATTCTAATGAAGAAATTGACACTGGCTGCGACCCTAAGCAGCTTCGTTTTATTCGCAGCCTGCCAGAACAATACGGAAGAGGCCGCAACTGCACTCGCGCTCGATACCACTCAGCAGCAGTTCAGCTACGGCATGGCCTACAACATGGGGCAGCGTATGCAGGCGGAAAATCTTGAAGTCGACGCCGCAGCCTTTGCTGCGGGCATCAGCGATGCCTTATCTGGCGTTGATTCAAAACTCTCTGATGAGCAAGTGCAGGCGGCCATGCAAGCATTCCAAGAAGAGATGCAAGCCAAGCAAATGGCGGCAGCAGAAGAAGTCGCAGCGGCGAATGCGGCTGAGGCTGCTGAGTTTTTCGCCTCGAACGCACAGCGTGAGGGCGTGATGCAAACGGAATCGGGTCTTCAGTATGAGGTGGTAACGCAGGGCGACGGTGAGAAGCCCGTAGCAGCGGATACGGTTGAAGTACACTACCGCGGCACTTTGTTGGATGGAACCGAGTTTGATTCTTCTTACTCGCGCGGAGAGCCCGTTAAATTTGGCTTGAGCCAAGTGATAGCAGGTTGGACGGAAGGGCTGCAGCTGATGCCCGCCGGTTCTAAGTACACTTTGTATATTCCTGCCGAACTCGCTTATGGTGCGGGCGGTGCGGGCAACTTGATTGGACCGAATGCGGCACTCAAGTTTGAAGTGGAGCTTCTCAGTATTGAGAAAGCCGAAGACTAGGAGAGTATGAGGTGAGGGCTCAGCCTTCACCTCTATCACGCGCCAACTATGTTTGACCCTCTGATAATACTACTCGCATTGGGTTTTGGTATCGGAGCCAGAGCGCTTGGTTTACCTGCGTTGCTTGGGTACTTAGCCGCGGGTTTCGCTCTGCATGAATTGAACGTCGAGTCCGGTGAGTTTTTACAAACGCTATCTGACATTGGTATTACGCTGCTTCTATTCACCATTGGTCTGAAGCTGGAGTTTAAAGATCTCCTCAAGCCTTCGGTGTGGGGCACGACTTTGATCCACATGTTGGCAACGCAAGCCTTTTTTATGGTTTTGCTTGCCGTGGCCGTTACAAGTGGCTTTTTGGTTCTTTCGTGGCCCGCTATTGCGGTTATCGCTTTCGCGCTCACGTTTTCAAGTACCGTGTTCGTTATCCAAGTGCTGCAAGAGCGTGGCGAGTCAGCCTCGAGGCACGCCAAGCTGGCCATCGGGATCTTGATTGTGCAAGATTTGGCGGCGGTTATCTTCTTGGCCTTCGCTGCCGGTAAGGTGCCTACGATCGAGGCCTTGGCTCTGCTCCTGTTGATCCCCTTGCGCCGGGTGCTGCTAAAATTGCTGAGTTACTGCGGCTATGGGGAGCTCTTTACCTTGGCGGGTCTTACGCTCGCTTTGGGTGGCGCCGCATTGTGTGAGATGGTCGGTGTCAAAGGTGATTTGGGGGCACTGATCATTGCGGCGAGCTTGGCGGGTCATCAAAAGGCGAAAGAGCTATCGCGTAATCTAATGCAGTTTAAAGATCTATTTCTGGTGAGTTTCTTTTTGCTCATTGGACTATCGGGCTGGCCCGCGCCAGAGATTATGGCGGTGGCTTTTGTAATCGGTATCTTGTCCGTGCTAAAACCCATCCTTTACTACCCTTTGCTGACGCGCCTACATGTACCCGCTCGAGTTGCATTTTTGAGCTCCTTGACGCTTGGCAATTACAGCGAGTTTGGGCTCATTGTCCTAGCGGTTGCCGCGAGCGCAGGATGGGTCGACGCTGAATGGAGCGGAGCGATTAGCTTGGCTATCGCCGTATCCTTTATCATTTCTTCGCCGATCAATACAAAGGCACACGCTTGGTATCGTAAGTGGCAACCGGTCTTGCGACGATATGAAACGGTTCGCGTGCGTGAGTCGCGGCCCGATACCAGTAAGGTTAAGGTTTTAGTGCTGGGCATGGGGAATATCGGTGAGGGGGCTTATGAGGATTTGGCGACCGAGTATGGGTATGGCGTGCTCGGAGTAGACGACAACGATAACAAACTACTGAAGCATATGGCCCACCACCGACGCGTAGTAGCGGCTGATGCGACCGACCCCGATTTTTGGGCGCGGATTGATCTATCTAGCCTTAAATTGGTGATGCTGGCGCTGACCAATCATCAAGAAAACATGGTAGTGACTCGATTATTGAAAGAGTTCGATTATCAGGGACACATCGCGGCGGTTGTTCGATTTCCGGAGGAAGCGCAAGAACTGGAGGAGCAAGGTATATCCGCTTTTTATCTTTTTGCGCAGGCAGG
>Ga0102963_1001516_pt1 | contig 10242 bp, 8 predicted proteins | sample SalPon2_C_H2O_MG_2_FD_84522 | JGI IMG/M metagenome (GOLD analysis project Ga0102963, IMG submission 84522) | Salt pond water microbial communities from South San Francisco under conditions of wetland restoration - Salt Pond MetaG SF2_C_H2O_MG | ecosystem: Environmental > Aquatic > Non-marine... | reverse complement strand
TCCGTGCTTCGGGGCCACTTGCCCCCGGGGCCTCACCATTACGAGGCCGATGCCCTCACCGATCGCTCCGAGCGCTTCCTGGTGGCGGAACTGATCCGGGAGAAGCTGACGCGCCGCTTGGGCGACGAACTGCCCCACCAGCTGTCCGTGGAAGTTGAGCGCTGGCGAGAAGGGCCCGATAAGCGAGAGATTCACGGTGCGATCTGGGTGGAGCGGCCGGGGCAGCGGGCTATCATCCTGGGCCACCAGGGGTCGCGCATTAAGGAAGTCGGCATCGAGGCGCGCCAGGAGATCGAGCGTCGCTTCGGGCGCCCGGTGCGGCTCGAGCTTTGGGTTAAGGTGCGCTCTGGCTGGACCGACGACCTCCGCGCCCTGCGCCAATTGGGTTATGACAGCGAGCAGGGTTGATGGCGAGCCCGTGGACGCCGGCCTACGTCCTCCATCAGCGGCCCTTTCGCGATCAAAGCGTGGTTCTTGAGCTGCTCACCCAGGACGGAGGACGCTTAGGCGCGGTCTACCATCGCGGTCGCGGTCGGAAGGCGCCGCCCCTGGCCTTCGTCCCCGGGGAGTGGCAACTCTCGGGCCGCGGCGATCTGCGCACGGCCTACGGATTTCAAAGCGGTCCAGGGCAACCCCTGACCGGTCAGGGGCTCTTCGCAGGCCTCTACATGAACGAACTGCTGCTTCGCCTCTTTCCCCGGGAGGCCCCGGCGGAGGGGCTCTTCGAGGCCTATGGGGAGGCGCTGGAGGCGCTCCGCCTGGCACCGCTGGCGGAGCCGGTGATTCTGCGCCGCTTTGAGTGGGCGTGCCTTGAGGCCCTGGGCCTGGCCTTTTCCCTGATGGAGGATAGGGGCGGCCAAGCGCTGCGTCCGGGCGGCGCTTATCGCTTTGAGCCGGGGGTGGGGCTGCTGGCTGCGGCGCCGGGGCAAGGATGGGCGGGGGCGGAATTGCTCTCGTTGGCGGAGGGCGATTTCTCGACGCCGGCCCTCCGGACCCTGGCCCGGGCGCTCTTTTCCGCGGCCCTTGCGCCGGCCCTTGGAGGGCGACCCCTCCAGGGTGCGCGCTTTCTCTCCGATCCCGATGGAGGTTTGAGCTAGATGGCTCGAAAACGCTTTGCCAGTGATCAGTGGGTGACCGTGGAGTCGCTCAATGACGAGGGGCAGGGGCTGGCTCAGGTTGACGGCTACGCTCTGGAGATTGCTAACGCGCTCCCCGGCGAGGCGGTGCGGGTGGCCGTGCTCAAGCGCCGTGGGCGCACCCTGCGCTGCCTTGCGCTTGCGGTCCAGAAAGGCCATCCGGATCGCATCCCTGCGCTCTGTCCGCAGGCTGGACGATGCGGCGGATGCAGCCAGCAACACCTCATTCCGGAGCTCCAGCGGAGCGCGAAGCAGGCGGCCCTGGCGGCCCTCTATGAGGCGGCGGGGGTCGAGCCCCCGGCGCGCTGGCTGGCGCCGCTCCTGGGCCCGGAATGGGGGTATCGACGAAAGGCTCGCCTTGGGGTGCGCTATCGCCCCCGGGAAGGAGATGTGTTGGTGGGCTTCCGGGAGCGTGGGGGTTGGGTCTCAAAGGCCTCGAGTTGCCCCGTGCTGGCGCCGCCCTTCGCGACGCTCCTGGGGCCGCTCAAGGTCCTCATCCGGACCCTGTCCATACCTGATCAGATTCCCCAGCTCGAGCTGGCCGCGGGGGATGAGGGTGCTGCCGTGGTCCTCCGGCACCTCGCGCCCTTCACCGATGAGGACCTGGATCGGCTGCGAGGCTTTGCCGAGGCCCAAGGGCTCACGCTGTATTTGCAGGCGGGGGGGCCGGACACGGTGACCCCCTTGGTCCCCGCGGTGCCCCCACCGCTGACCTATGCCCTTCCGGAATTCAAGCTGACGTTCGCTTTTGAGCCTCTCGATTTCACCCAGGTGAACAGCGAGATCAATCAGAAGATGGTGACGCAGGCGCTGGGGCTCCTGGCGCCGACTCCGGGCATGAAGGTGCTCGATTTATTCTGCGGGCTGGGCAACTTTACGCTGCCGCTCGCCCGCCTTGGAGCCGACGTACGGGGCTTTGAGGGCAGTGAAGCGCTGGTGGCTCGGGCGAAGGCGAACGCCGATCGTAACGGGTTGGGGGCGGTCCCCTTCGCCGTGGCCGATCTCTATAGTGATGCCTTCGCGGCAAGACACTTGCCTAAGGCCGAGGCGGTGTTGTTAGATCCCCCCCGCTCCGGCGCCGAGGCCCTATGCGAGGACCTCGCGAGCACGGGCGCGCGCCGGGTGGTGTATGTGTCCTGCAATCCCAAAACGCTAGCGCGAGACGCCGCTGCGCTGCAGCGCCAGGGGTACCGGCTGGAAGCCAGCGGCATCATGGATATGTTTCCTCATACGAATCACGTTGAGTCCATGGCCCTTTTTATTCAAGCGGCGCCTCCCTCCGGCGCCTAAGACCGCAGAGACGAGGGACGAGGTGTGGTTAAGGTAAAGGATGATCGGCCCCGCACCGAGACCGGTGAGGTGGATGTGGAGGGCTGGCTGGCCGCCTTCTGCGCTGAGGGCCCGGCGCGTAATCCTGAGCGTTTGCGGGAAGCAGTCCTGCGGGCGCGGCAAGCAGAGCAAGATGCGATCGCCGCGAAAAACCTTTGGGCCTCGGGGATCTCCGGCTTCGAGACGGGGCTCGATATGGCGGAAATTCTCGCCGAGCTCCGGGCCGACGAAGACGCCATCATCGCCGGCTTGCTTTACCGCGCGGTGCGGGAAAAGAAGCTTGAGCTTGAGGCGGTCGAAGGGGCCTTTGGGCCGCGGGTTCGTGGGCTCGTCGACGGCGTTTTGCGCATGGCGGCGGTCAGCGCCCTGAAGCTGTCCTCTGCGCCGAAGGCCATTGGCTCTCAGGAAACGCAGATCGAGAACGTCCGCAAGATGCTGGTGGCGCTCATCGATGACGTGCGCGTTGCCCTCATCAAATTGGCCGAACGCACCTGCGCGATTCGAAGCGCGAAGCTCGCGCGTCGGGAGCGGCAACTGCGCGTGGCCCAGGAAATTGTCGACGTCTATGCCCCCCTGGCCCATCGCCTCGGCATTGGCCAGCTGCGCTGGGAGCTAGAGGACCTGGCCTTCCGCTATCTCGAACCCGAAGCCTATAAGCGCGTGGCCACGCTCCTGAAGGAACGCCGCAAGGCCCGGGAGAGCTATATCAAGCAGGTCGTGGCGACGCTCACGGAGAAGCTTGAGAGCTCGGGGATCCATGCCGTGGTCTCGGGGCGGCCGAAGCACATCTATTCCATCTATCGAAAGATGCAGCGGAAAGGTATCGGTTTTGAGGAGATGTACGACGTCCGTGCGGTGCGGGTCCTCGTCGACGAGCTCCGCGATTGCTACGGTGCCCTGGGCGTGGTGCATTCCCTGTGGCGCCACATTCCACGGGAGTTCGACGATTACATAGCCTCTCCAAAGGAGAACGGCTACCGCTCCATCCACACCGCCGTCGTCGGGCCCGAGGGCTTAACGCTGGAGGTGCAAATCCGTACCCAGGAAATGCACGAAGAGGCGGAGCTCGGCGTGTGCGCCCACTGGGCCTATAAGGGCGACACGCTGACTGACGATAGCGCCTACGATCGTAAGGTGACCTGGCTGCGCCAGGTGCTTGAGTGGCAGGAGGAGCTCGGAGACCTTGGCTCCCTCGGCGATAGCCTTCGCCGGGAGTTCGACCAGGAGCGCATCTATCTGCTGACCCCAGAAGGCCACGTGGTCGATCTCGCCCCCGGTGCTACACCGCTCGACTACGCCTACCGTATTCACACGGAAGTGGGTCACCGATGCCGGGCGGCGCGGGTCGACGGCCGTATCGTCCCCTTAAACACGCCGTTGGAGACGGGGCAGAAGGTGGAAATTCTGACCGGCGACCAGGAAGAGCCGGCGTCGAGCTGGTTGAACCCCAACCTCGGCTATCTCACGACGCCCCGCGCTCGCGCCAAGGTGCAGGCCTGGTTCCGAGCCCGGGATCGAGCGCGAAACCTTGACGAGGGGCGTCAGCGGGTCCTTCGGGAACTCACGCGCCTGTCCCTGGATGCGCGCGTGTTGCCTCGCGTGCTGCCATGCCTCGAGCTTGATTCTGAGGACGCGCTTTTCGGCGCTGTGGCCGTGGGGGAGCTCACCATGGAAGCGGTGCTCGAAGCCGCCCAGGCGGTGGCCGAGCGGGAAGGAGAAGACCTTCAGCTGGATCTTCTACCTCAGGCCGCAGAGCCCCTTCGTCCCGACGTGCTGGGGGCCGGCAACCGAGCCGTTACCCTCGCAGACTGCTGCACCCCGGAGGGGCATCACAGCATTCTCGGGGAGGTTTTTGAGGGTGCGGTGCGCGTGCATCGCCGGGAGTGTCCGCAAATTCTCACCCTGGAGCGGGATGGGTCGGGGAGGCTCATCAAGCTGGAATGGGGCAGCAGCATTCCCCGTCGCTTCCCCTTTGATATTGAAGTGCGTGCCTACGATCGGGCCGGTTTGCTTTTCGACGTCACGCACGTTTTTGCCCAGGAGCACATTGATGTGCTCTCGAGCACCACGCGCACCGATCGCTTGGTGTCTACGGCCACCATAGAGCTCACGGTGGAGCTCGATGGCCTTGCCTCTCTCGGGCGTTTACTTGACCGGATTACTCAGATTCCGAACGTTATTGACGCGCGGAGAGCCCCGCGGGATGGGGTTGGAGCGACGCTTGTCCGGTCCTAGGGGCCCGTGTAAGGTTCCCGGTCCCAGTCATTCATGCTTTCGGAAAGAGAGCGCCGCGCAACCCCCCGCGCGTAAAGTCGAAGCGAGTCGTCCATGCGAATAATCTTATTGGGTGCCCCCGGCGCAGGAAAAGGAACGCAGGCCCAGTTCCTGATGGATAAGTTCTCCATTCCCCAAATTTCCACCGGGGATATGCTCCGCGCGGCGCGCGCGGCGGGTACGGAGCTTGGACAGGAAGCGGAGCGTTACATGAGCACCGGGGAACTGGTCCCTGACGCGCTCATCATCGCGCTCGTGAAGGACCGCATCGCTCAGCCGGACTGTGCGAATGGCTTCCTGCTCGATGGTTTCCCCCGCACCATTCCCCAGGCCCAGGCCCTCGATGAGGCTGGCGTTTCCATTGACGAAGTGGTGGCGCTGGACGTCGATGACGAGGAAATCGTCAACCGCCTATCCGGTCGCCGGGTGCACGAAGCCTCCGGGCGGATCTATCACGTGGAATACAATCCGCCGAAGGTGGCCGGGCAGGACGACCCAACCGGCGAGCCCCTCATTCAGCGGCAGGATGACCAGGAGGAAACGGTGCGCCGGCGCCTCGAGGTTTATCGGGACCAAACCCGGCCCCTGGTGGATTTCTATCAGGGCCTGGCCGCGGATCGGCCCACCCTGCGCTACTCGGCCATTTTGGGCTCCGGTTCCGTGGAGGCCATTCGCGACAAAATCTTTGCGGCGCTGGATGCACCGAAGGGCTAAGGTCCTTGCGCTAAGGCTGCAAGCCAGAAGTCTGGAGAGCGCGCGTTTCCTTGGGATGCGCGCGCTTTTTTGTGCGTTCTTATAAAGTGGGTGAGGGATCCCGGTGGTAAGGATGAAATTTAAGCAGGGTCCTCGTATGATGCGCGGCAGTTTTGCGGACATCCGCCTTTTTTGAAGCAACCGAAGGAGCATCCCATGGCGAAAGCGCCACGAGCGAAAACCGCAGCAAAGGCCCCGGCAAGTCCGGCTAACCCCGAGCTGGCTCGCGCGGAAAAAGCGCTGGCTGCGGCGCAGAAGGCCATGGAGGCAGATCGGGCCCGGGTCGCGGCGGCAAAGAAGCGCGTTTTGGCCGCGCAGGCGAAGGCCCGCGGCTCCGTCCGTAAGGCCGACAAAAATGCCCTAGCGTCCGCGCGGGCTGCGCTGCAAAAGGCGAACGAAAAGGTGCGGGCAACCCGCGGGACCCTGGCGTCGGCGCAGGCAGCCCTGCGGGCTGCGAAGGCCAAGGCCAAGGTGGCTGCGCAGAAGGCCACCATCGAGGCTGGACTCGCCGCTGCCAATGCTGCGGCGCAGGCCAAGGTGGCCGAGCGCCTAGAAAAGGCCGTCGCCCAATTCCGCACCAAAAAGGCTGCGGAGCTTGCGCGAGTTGAGAAGCGCCGGGCCGCTGCTCGGGCCGCTGCTGCGGCGCGTCGGCTCCGGGCCCTAGAAAAAGGCGTTGCGAAGAAGCCGGCTGCGAAGAAGCCCGCTGTGAAATCGCCCGCGGCGAAGGCGCCTGCAGCGCCGAAGGCCGCAGGGAAAAAAGCGGTTACCAAAAAGCCCGCGGCGAAGAAAGCACCGGCTCGCAAGGCGCCGGCTAAGAAGCCTGCCGCTAAAGCTGAGTAGGGCGCCCTTCGCCCTCGAGGCGATGGGACGTTGGAAAAACCCCGGGGGTCACCCTCGGGGTTTTTTTATGCCAGCGGTAAAAAGGTGACTTCCGCCCCCGCGGGAAGATCGCCTTCCGGGAGCGGAAGATCGAGCAGGCAGTTGGCTTCGGCGAGGCCGCTGAGCAGATGGGAATCCTGCGCGTCGAAGGCTTCCACGGAGAAGCCCTGGGCCGTGGCCGTAAAGATCCCCCGCTGGAAGTCACGACGCCCCGGGGTCTTTTTCAGGGCCTTCGTCAGCGTTCCCCGGAGGCGCAGGGTAGGCGTTAGGATTTCCCCGGCGAGCAGGCGCAGCGCCGGCGCAACCAGTAGGTGGAAGGTGGCAAAGGCGGAAACGGGATTCCCGGGAAGGCCAAAGAAGGCCCGTTGTCCCTGCAGCATGCCGTAGCTGAAGGGGCGACCGGGCTTCAGCGCGAGGCGGTGGAAGGTTAGGGCGCCTTGCCGTTCGAGCCAAGGTCTCAGCACGTCCGCGTCGCCCACGGAAACCCCACCGGTGGAGATCAATGCGTCGGCCCCGGCCTCGAGCATTTCCCCGAGGGTGTGCTCGAGCGCTGCGGTGTCGTCATGGCTGTGCCAGCATCCCAGCACCTCGACCGGCAGGGCCGCAAGGGCCGCCGGAAGTAGGGCTTGGCTGGCATCATGAATCTGCCCCCAGGTCAGGGGCGTGCCGGGTGCGGCGAGCTCGTCCCCGGTGCTAAGGAGGGCGACCCGGGGGCGGCGCCAGCAGTGTACGGCGCCGAGCCCTGCGGCCGCGAAGAGTCCAAGGTGCCGGGCATGAAGGGCAAGGCCAGGATGCCCGAGGCGCTGGCCCTCGGCGACGTCGCCCCCGGCGGGACGCACATAGCGCCCGCCCTCAAGGGGCTGTTCGGTAAAGATGCGGCCCCCCTCTCGGCGCACCTCTTCCTGGGGCAGGACGCTGTCGCAGCTGGGCGGCACCGGCGCGCCGGTGAAGATGCGTACGCAGCTAGCCGGGGGTAGGGCTTCGTTCCAGGGCCGTCCGGCCCAGGCCGTTCCAACCACGGTCAGCCCCCCATGGGCGAGCGCACCCAGCTCCGCGGCCCGGCAGGCGTAGCCGTCCATGGCCGAGGCTGGGAAGGGAGGGACGGCGTGGGTGGCCTGGGGCGTTTCGCTCAAGATCCGTCCCAGGGCTGCGCTTAGGGGAAGGCGCTCCTCCGTCTGCGGGGCGGGAAGCGTGGCTTTTAGCTGGGCCCAGGCGTCGTCGAGCTCGATCATGGCAAGGGTCGTCCTTTGCAGGGGAACGCCGTATTCTAGCGCCCCGACGAAAGGGGCACGCCATGCTGGGATCGCTTACATCACCGTCGAACGTTCTCGCCCTCGACACCTCGGGGCCCGCCTGCTCCCTCGCCTTGAGCACGGCGGGGCAGGTGCTCGAGCGCCACGAAACGGGCGCCCGCATTCACAATGAACGGCTCCTTGCCCTGCTCGATGAGCTGTTCAAAGAAGCGGCCCTGGCTCCCCGTGCGTTGGACTGTCTTGTGCTTTCCGTAGGCCCCGGCGCCTTTACGGGACTGCGCATTGGCACCTCTGCGGCGCAGGCTCTGGCCTTTGCCGCGGACGCGCCGGTGCTGTGCGTTTCCAGCCTCGAGGCCCTGGCGCTGACCCATCAGGATGCGTTGCTGGCCGCGGGGCTCGACGCCGTGGAGGTGCTGGTGGATGCGCGCATGGGAGAGCTCTACCGAGCGACCTTCGCCCTCGGTGAGCGCGGGCTAGCCTATGAGGACGAGGACGAGATCACCACGGTCGAGGCCCTGACGGAGGCGCCGGCCCTTTCCTCCCGCTGGGGGCTGATCGGCGATGGGCAGAGCCTTTCGGCGCTTTCAGCACGGGGTGCGGAAGTGGGTTTCCAGGAGCCCAGCAACATCGTTCGAGCTCGGGCGCTGTTGCCCTTGGTGGCCCAGCGTGAGCCCGGCGCTCCGGAAAAGGCCGTGCCGCGTTACCTCGAGGGGCGCGTGCGATGGCAGCCCGCGCCGGCCCCGGGCATGCCTGTCCCCAGCGCTTGATGATTCAGGGGGCGTTGCCATCCGCTTCCCTTTTCGATGGGCTCTCGGAGTGTGCGCTTCCCGAGGGCTGGGGCTGGCGTCGGGAAGGACCCCTGACTCTCGTGCCTCCCCCGGCCCTGACTCTCGCGCCGCTCACCTTGGACTTTGGGTCCGGGCGCCTCGCCCATCGATTACTGAGGGCAGCCGAAGAGCCCTTGGTGCGGGCCCTGGGGCTGCGTCGGAAGGACGGCCCGCGCCGGGTGGTGGACATGACCGGAGGGCTTGCGGGGGACGCCTCGCGCATGGCGGCAGCGGGGGCTGAGGTGCTGTTAATCGAGCGCCACCCCGCCGTGCTGGCGCTGGTAGTGGATGCCCTCCGGCGCGCTGAGGCCGAAGGGCCAACCCCCTGGGGAGACCGGCTGCGACTGAGCTTGGGGAACGCGTGCGACGCCCTTCCCGAGGGCTTCGATGGAGCCTACCTCGACCCGATGTATCCCCCGCGGAAAAAGGCCGCCCTGGGTGCTCAGGAGCTACGCGTCCTTGATGCGCTGTTTGCGGCGTCGGAGGAGGGAACGCGGGCGGAGGCGAGTACGCCTGAGGCGCTGCTTGCCGCGGCTCGGCGCGGGACCTTTCGGCGCATCGTTATGAAGGGGCCCGCGAGCTACCGACCGCCGCCTCCTGCACCGGATTTCGTTCATCGGGGTAAGGCGGTGAACTTCTACGGCTGGCTGTCTTCCGCAAACAGCGCCTGAGGCGTAGCGAACTGGCTTTGCAGGGCAGGGTCGATGGCGCTGCGACCCAGGCGCAGCGTGTGCTCGAGGACTTCCGTGGGGAAGAGGGCGCCGTCCCGAAGGGTTGCGAAGCCGCCCTCCACCAGCGCCAGGGCGAGATCGTGGCGTTCCGCCGCAAAGCTCTTTTCATCCCCCTCTAGCACCGAGGTCCAGCGCAGGATTAGGGATTCCCAGCGGGTTTCAAAGGTTTTGGGATCGAGGCCCGGGCGTGCGCTCAGGAGTTGCCCCGCCAGGTAAAGGCGGTGCAGTAGGTCAGTCCCAAGCTGCGCGAGCAGCGGGGCGAGGGGATGGGGGCTCGGGCGCCAGCCTCGGCAGCGGCCCCGAAGCAGAAGCCCCATCTCTTCCAGCGCTGCGAGCTGGGTCTGCAGAGGGGGAAGCCCATCGCTTGCGGTGGGGAGCTTCCAGGCGTGGGTCAGAAGTGGGGTCAGGCGGGTCAGGGCTTCTGCCAAATAAGCCTCGCGTCGAGGCCGTTTCACAAGCGCAAGGAGCACCGCAGGCAGGATGACGCAGTGGGCAAGGCCGTTTCGATACCAAAGTAGATAGGGCGCTGCGCGCTTGGCGCTGAGTACGGGCCCAAGGGGATCTTCGATGCGCTCCAGAAGCCCATCCTCCTCACCCCGTGCCAGGAGCGCCTTGGCGTCCAAGTTGGGATGGGCCTGCAGGGGCGAAAGGGGTAGGCGATGAAGTAAGGCTTCCAGCGCCTCTAGGCTTTCCAGGGCCTGTTGCTCCCGCAGCCGGGCCTTGGGCGCGGCAAGGAAGAGGAGGGCGAGGCGCCCGATGCCATTGGCGGGTGCGACGGCGTTAATGCGCCCGAGCAGCGTCGCGCCCAGGGTCCGTAGGGTGGCGCTATCCTCCGGACTGGCCTGCGGGTGCTGCGCGAGAAAAGCCGGTAGGGGCAGGGGCTCCCCGAAGGTGACGGTGACGCCCCCAAAGCGCTGGCGCAGGAATTGGCGCGCCGAGCGGAGCAGGCCCAGAAGGCTTTCCCGTTCCTTTTCGCCGCCGCGGAGCTCCTTCAGGTAGCTGCCGCCTTCAATGATGCGCTCGTAGCTGAAATGCACGGGCACAAAGGCGAGGGGCCGAC
>Ga0102963_1001511_pt1 | contig 10250 bp, 8 predicted proteins | sample SalPon2_C_H2O_MG_2_FD_84522 | JGI IMG/M metagenome (GOLD analysis project Ga0102963, IMG submission 84522) | Salt pond water microbial communities from South San Francisco under conditions of wetland restoration - Salt Pond MetaG SF2_C_H2O_MG | ecosystem: Environmental > Aquatic > Non-marine... | reverse complement strand
GCGGTGAATTTCGGCGCGCATCGTGGCCAGATGATCGGCGGTCCGGCGGGCACAGGCCATGGGGGCGCAGGCGCGTTCCATGGCAAAGCGCGCTTCGCATGCGACATCAAAGCTGACATCATTCATCGACAGCAACAGTGTCGATGTTGTGACATGTTGGCTATAGGCGTCTTGGTATTGGATGCGGTTCACGAATGCCCCGCCAAAGGCGCCACGCTGGGTTCGGATCAGTGATTGGGCGGCCAGTCGTTTCAAGGCCTCGCGCACGGTAGGGCGGGAGACCTGAAATTGTTCGGCCAGTTCCTGTTCCGAAGGCAGGCGTTCATCAATGATCAATTGACCCGCGATGATGGCATCACGGATGGCTTTGGCGATTTGTGCCGAAAGGTCGGCTGGGTCATTTGTGTTAATTTTCATTTGTCAGACATTTAAAAGTCTGACATTTAAAAAGCAACAAAGATTCGTAACGGACTGCGCAAAATGTTTTCACAGCACTATCGTCGGATGACGGGTATTCACTGGCTGGTTTTGTTTGGCGTCATTTTGGTGGCGTGGATGGGGCTGTATGCGATGGCGATCCCATCGGACATGCGGTCTTTGTCGCAAATCTATGGGTTCGGATTTTGGCAAAGCCTTTGCGTGGTGACCCCTGATGCGGCGGGATATTTCGGCATTTTTGCGATGTGGGTGTTGATGTCGGCTGCGATGATGGCGCCCACGGCTTTGCCTGCCTTTGCCACATACGAAGAATTGAGATCATCCACTCAGGTGGATTTTGCGCCCTTATGTGTGGGCTATGGATTGGTGTGGTTTGGGTATTCTGCCATCGCGGCCGGATTGCAATTGTTCCTGTTTCAATTGAATTTGATTGATCAATTTGGGCAAAGCCTGTCTGCTGGGTTGACGGCCGCGTTATTGTTAATCGCAGGCGCCTATCAGTTTTCAAATTTGAAAGAGGCTTGTTTGTCCAAATGCCGCGCGCCGCTGACATTTTTTATGCAGCATTTTGCCGAAGGGCCGTTTCGCAATGGCGTGCGGCTTGGATTGGTGTGCTTGGGGTGCTGCTGGGCGCTGATGGCCTTGGCCTTTGTCGGTGGAACAATGAATTTGGCGTTCATGGCGCTGGCCACAATTTTAATGATTTTCGAAAAACTGCCCGACATTGGGCGGTATGTCACAAAACCGGTGGGGTATATTTTGATCGCATCCGGCCTGTGGCAGCTGACACATTTCATCTGAGAGGAGTAAACAGATGGCGAATGATACAATGGATGTTGTGACATCGAACAACGATCTGCCCGTGGGCGAGGTGCCTTGGGCAATCAAGGGTGAATTGATCCTGAACTGTAACTGTACCGTATTTTGTCCCTGTGTGATTTCACTGGGCAAACATGCCCCAACCGAAGGATATTGTCAGGCTTGGGCCGGTGTACGCATCGACAGCGGCCATTATGGTGATCAGGACCTAAGCGGTCTGAACATCGGTTTGGTTTTGGAAATTCCCGGTCTGATGGCGCGCGGCAACTGGAAAGCGGCGGCCTATATCGACGAACGTGCAAATGACGCAGCCTATGACGGTTTGGTCAATATCTTTAGCGGCAAGGCGCGTGGTACAACTGGCCTGTTCAAAGTGTTGGTATCTGAATTCCTAGGCGCCGAACGCTCACCCGTTGAATTTACCACCGAAGGCAAAGCACGCCGTTTGATGGTTGGCAAAAAAATCCAAGGCGAAGTTGTCCCCGTTCCAGGCAAGGGCGGCCAAGATCAGGTTGTCACAAACACTGAATATTGGATGGGCCCCGATATCACCGTTGCCACAGCCACCCAAGGCCGCGTGCGTGCCTTTGGCCGTGTATGGGATTTCGATGGCCGTTCGGCGGAAATCTGTCAAATCGACTGGAAAGGTCCACGCTAAGTCAGCGTTAATTTTGGGGAAAGACCATGGCAGTATTGTCACCTTCGCGTCGGTTGCGACGCACTGTATTTTCCGATGGGGTCGAGGCGGCGGGCGTTAAAGCCTATACCGTTTATAACCACATGCTGTTGCCAACTGTGTTTCGCAGCGTCCAAGAGGATTATCATCACCTTAAAGAGGCGGTGCAGATCTGGGATGTGGCCTGCGAACGTCAGATCGAATTGCGCGGACCAGATGCAGGTCGATTGATGCAAATGCTAACGCCGCGCGATCTGCGCGGTATGCTGACCGAACAGTGTTTTTATGTGCCCATCGTTGATGAAACGGGTGGCATGTTGAACGATCCGGTGGCGGTTAAACTGGGCGAAGACCACTGGTGGGTGTCCATTGCGGACAGTGATCTGCTGTATTGGATCAAAGGCATTGCAAACGGCTGGCGTTTGGATGTTTTGGTCGATGAACCCGATATCAGCCCATTGGCCATTCAGGGACCAAAGTCGGATGATTTGATGGCTGATGTGTTCGGCGATGCCGTGCGCGATATTCGGTTTTTCCGCTATAAAAAGCTGGATTTCAATGGCACACCCTTGGTGATTGCGCGTTCGGGGTATTCCAAACAGGGTGGATTTGAAATCTATGTGCCTGGGCATGATGGTATTCCAATGGCCCTATGGAACGCGCTGTTTGAGGCCGGTAAGAAATATGACGTTCATGCCGGTTGCCCCAACCTGATCGAACGCATCGAAGGTGGGTTGTTGTCCTATGGCAATGACATGACAGACGACAATACCCCCCATGAATGCGGATTGGGCAAATTCTGTGATACCCATGATGCCTTGGGCTGTATCGGTCGTGATGCGTTGTTGCGCGTCGCCAAAGAGGGCCCTGTGCAACAAATCCGCGCCATTGATATTGACGGGCCTGCGGTCGGTCTGTGTGATCGGTGGTGGGATGTGACGGCCAATGGCAAACGCGTGGGTCGCGTCAGCTCTGCGGCCTATTCGCCCGATTATAACACCAATGTGGCTGTCGGTATGGTCCGTATGACGCATTGGGATGACGGAACTGCGGTCCAAGTGCACACACCCGACGGTGTGCGTGACGCCGTGGTTCGTGAAAAATTCTGGAAATAGGAGGGACCCCATGTTCAACGCATTGGTTGTCGAAAAAAACGAAGACGGAAAAACAAACGCAGCCGTTCAACAAATTGATGTGGACGCATTGCCAGAGGGCAACGTAACTGTCGCGGTTGATTATTCCACCGTGAACTACAAAGACGGTTTGTGCATCGGCCCAGGTGGCGGTTTGGTGCGCAATTATCCTCATGTGCCCGGCATCGATTTCGCCGGCACAGTCGAGGCATCCGATGATCCCCGCTATGCGGCGGGCGATCGCGTTGTCCTGACCGGTTGGCGCGTGGGCGAGGTGCATTGGGGCGGCTATTCGCAGAAAGCCCGCGTCAATGCCGATTGGCTGGTGCCGTTGCCCGCAGGTCTGACTACCCGTCAGGCGATGGCTGTGGGGACCGCGGGCTTTACCGCGATGCTGGCTGTTATGGCGCTTGAGGATCATGGGTTAAAACCTGATCAGGGTCCTGTATTGGTCACAGGTGCTGCAGGTGGTGTTGGATCGGTTGCGACTGCGATTTTGTCAAACCTTGGCTATGACGTTGCCGCCGTCACGGGTCGCCCTGAAACGGCCGATTATCTGACATCACTGGGTGCCACCCAGATCGTGGCGCGCGATGAAATCAATGAAACGGTCAAACGTCCATTGGAATCGGAAAACTGGGCCGGCTGTGTTGACGCCGTTGGCGGCGCGGTGCTGGCGCGCGTTTTGGGTCAGATGAAATACGGTGCCTCGGTTTCGGCCGTAGGTCTGGCGGGTGGGGCAGGGTTGCCTGCCACGGTTATCCCGTTCTTGCTGCGCGGTGTAAACCTGCTGGGGATCGACAGCGTGATGCAGCCCTATGACAATCGTGTGCGCGCATGGGAACGCATCGCATCGGACCTGCCTATGGAAAAACTTGAGGCGATGATCCACGCTGCCACTTTGTCCGATTTGCCCCAATTGGGCCGCGACATTTTGAAAGGTCAGGTCAAAGGCCGCGTTGTCGTTGACGTCAATGCCTGATCTATTGACCAGATCAACCTAACTACCAAGAAAAGCCAAGGGATTTTCCCTTGGCTTTTCACTTGCGCTCAGGGCGCAGTCATGGTCAAGTCATGACAATTTTATGCGTTTAACGGGGGAATTGCATGACATTAGACATCGATTTCGTGCGTGATCAATTTCCGGCATTTGCCGAACCATCACTGCAAAATCAGGCGTTTTTCGAAAATGCAGGCGGCAGCTATACCTGTCGCGCGGTAATTGATCGTCTGTTTCGGTTTTATCACGAACGCAAAGTCCAACCCTATGCCCCCTATGAGGCCAGCCGACTGGCCGGCGAAGAAATGGATCTGGCGCGCAGTGGATTGGCTGAAATTATGGGCGTTGATACGGATGAGGTCAGCTTTGGCCCATCAACCACACAAAACACCTATGTTTTATCGCATGCCTTTGGCGAATGGATGTCGGCTGGTGACAGCATTATTGTCACCAACCAAGATCACGAAGCCAACAGCGGCGCATGGCGGCGTTTGGCCGATCGTGGTGTCACAGTGCGCGAATGGGCGATTGATCCAGACACCGGAGTGTTAAACCCGAATGATTTGGCCGATCTGCTGGATGATACGGTCCGTTTGGTTGTGTTTCCCCATTGTTCAAACGTGGTGGGCCATATCAACCCTGTGGCCGAAATCACTGCAATGGCGCATACGGCTGGGGCCTTTGTCTGTGTCGATGGGGTCAGCTATGCGCCCCATGGCATTCCCAATGTTGGGGATTTGGGCGCTGATATCTATATGTTTTCGTCCTACAAAACCTATGGACCGCATCAGGGGATTATGGTGATCCGCCGGACCTTGGGGGAAATGTTGCCCAATCAGGCGCATTCTTTCAACGCGGGCAGCCTGTATCAACGGTTCACACCCGCAGGCCCCGATCATGCCCAAGTGGCCGCCTGTGCGGGAATGGTGGATTATTTGGTCGATTTTGACACCCACCATTTTGGCACATCAAACGATGCCTTGTCGCTGCGCGGGCAGCGGATGCATGACACCATCCGCCAGTATGAGGCAGAGCTGCTGCAACCCCTGTTGGATTACCTGCGCGATAAAAACAGCGTGCGCCTGTTGGGTCCAGCCGATGCCGCGTGCCGTGCGCCCACGGTTGCCGTATCCCCGCAAGCAAACCCACTAGAGTTGGCTGAAAATTTGGCGGCACAGGGCATCATGGCTGGGGCCAGTGATTTTTACGCCGTGCGGCCCCTGACCGCGATGGGCATCGACCCTGATCGCGGTGTTTTGCGGCTAAGTTTTGTGCATTATACGCGCAAGGCAGAAATTGATAAGTTAATGAATGCTTTGGATGATTTTCTTTGATCCAAAGTGATGTTTGCTGCGTAAGCCAATTAAAGAACAACAGGACAGGCACTCGGTGAGCACATCTCCTCCGATACTTTATAGGTTTCGTCGCGATTTTCGTTTGGCGGATAACCCAGCGTTAGCTGCGGCCTGTGCGTCGGGGCGTCCGGTTGTGGCGGTGTTCGTGCGCGATGGCTTGGTTGATGATTTGGGGGCCGCACCGAAATGGCGCTTGGGCGTGGGGCTGGATCATTTTATATCCCAGCTGTCATCCATTGGGGTGCGCGTGATATTGCGATCAGGCCACGCCTTGGATGTCATCCAAAATCTGGTACACGAAACGGGCGCTGATACGGTTTATTGGACGCGGGCCTATGATCCGCAATCGGTGGCGCGCGATACGCAGGTCAAATCACAGCTAAAGGCGCAAAGCATTCATGCCCAAAGTTTTGGTGGGCATTTGTTGTTTGAACCTTGGACGGTTGAAACCAAAACTGGAGGTCCATACCGCGTCTATACCCCGTTTTGGAATGCAGTTAAATCGCGTGACCTGCCACAGGTGGTTGCGGCTCCAAAACCCATTGCGTCGTTTGACGGACCGATTGCCAGCGAAACACTAGCGGATTGGAATTTGGGGGCCGCCATGGTGCGCGGGTTGCCCCATGTTGCAAAATACGCCCGCATAGGCGAAGCGGCCGCAATGGAGCGTTTGGTAGAATTCTGTGCAGGTCCCATTGATCGCTACAATGATCGTCGTGATGCGCCTTATGAATTGGGGACATCGGGATTGTCGCAAAATCTGGCCTTGGGTGAAATCAGCCCACTGCAGTGTTGGTACATGGGCTATGACGCAATGTTGCGCGGATCCGCTGGGGCCGAGACATTCCTAAAAGAACTGGTTTGGCGCGAATTTGCATATCATTTGATGCATCACACCCCCCATATCGTGACGGATAACTGGAAACTCGATTGGGATAAGTTTCCGTGGAATTTGGATGAAACGCATCCCCATGTCATCGCATGGAAACAGGGGCGCACCGGTATCCCATTTGTCGATGCAGCCATGCGCGAAATGTATGTGACAGGGACAATGCACAACCGCGGTCGCATGATTGTTGCATCCTATCTGACCAAACACCTGATGTCGCATTGGAAAATCGGCCTGAACTGGTTTGCCGATTGTTTGATCGATTGGGATCCGGCCTCCAATGCCATGGGCTGGCAGTGGGCGTCCGGGTCTGGCCCCGATGCGGCACCCTATTTTCGGGTATTTAACCCGGTGACCCAATTACAAAAATTCGATCCGGCGGGACGGTATGCGCGCCAATGGATTGCTGAATTGCATCATCAGCCAACGGCCACGGCCTTGGCATATTTCGATGCGATACCGAAACACTGGAATTTACGGCCCAATATGTCGTATCCTGAACCAATCATAACACTGTCGGACGGACGGGCACGCGCGCTGGATGCCTATCAAGCGCGTGACTTTTAGGGAGAGACCATGATCTACACCTCTGTGACAGGGCAGAAAAACTTGCCGCGCTATTTTCATCCGGTCTTTAACCTGTGTTCGAAACTGAACACGGGGCGTTTGGATTTTGAATTGCCCGATGGCCGCGTGTTCCGCGTCGAAGGCAGCAAATCAGGCCCAGTGGCCTATGTCAATATCAACGATAACGACATATTCGCCCGCCTGATCCGTGATGGTGATCTGGGCTTTAGCGAAGCTTATATGGATGGCGCGTGGGACAGCCCTGATTTGCAGGCCTTTATGGATTTTGTACATGCCGACAACGGTGATTTGTACGATGGATTCCCCGGAATGGGGTTGGTGCGCAAATGGGAACAATTCCGGTTTTGGCTGCAATCCAATTCAAAAAAACAGGCGCGCAAAAATATCAGCCACCATTATGATTTGGGCAATGATTTTTATGGGCTGTGGTTGGATGATACCATGACCTATTCATCTGCTATTTTCGAACAAGGCGACAACAGTTTGGAAATGGCGCAGCGTGCGAAATATGCGTCCATGGTCGATCAAATGGGCGCACAGCCCGGCGATCACATTTTGGAAATTGGCTGCGGTTGGGGCGGGTTTGCCGAATACGCCGCCAAGGAACGCGGGCTAAAGGTGACGGGCCTGACCATTTCCCAAGAGCAGTTAAAGTATGCCCAAAAACGTATGGAAAAAAATGGGTTACAAGATCTTGTTGAGCTAAAGTTACAAGATTACCGCGATGAAACAGGCACCTATGACGGGATCGCCAGCATCGAAATGTTCGAAGCCGTGGGGCAGAAATATTGGCCCATTTATTTCGACAAGGTCAAAGAATGCCTAAAACCCGGTAAAAACGCCACGCTGCAGATCATCACGATCCAAGACGCACGCTGGGACGTGTACCGAAACACGGTGGATTTCATCCAGAAATACATTTTCCCCGGTGGCATGTTGCCCAGCCCAACTGTATTACGACAAGAGGTGGTCAAAGCTGGCCTTGAGGTGGAAAAATCCATTGAATTCGGCAAAAGCTATGCGCAAACCCTGCGGATGTGGCATGATACGTTTAATGATCGCTGGGATCAGATTGAAAAAATGGGCTTTGACGATCGGTTCCGCAGAATGTGGAATTTTTATCTGACATCTTGCGCGTCGACGTTTGAATATGGGAACTGCGATGTGACGCAGATCACCATCAAAAAACCCAGCTAGGGACTGTTCAATCGCCTGCATTACCGCTATGGCAGATCCCAGTATAAATGAAAGGGATCGGCCATGGCATCGATGTTTTTTTACGGCACATTGTGCGACATGGATATGTTGGAAATCGTGCTTGGACGGTCGCGCGATACGATTGATGTTGTTGATGCGCAATTGGCCGATCACGCGGTATATTGGGCGATTGGCCAGAATTACCCTGTGATTGTCCCGCAAACCGGCTCTGTGGCGCGTGGGATATATGTCACCGATCTGTCCGTGCGTGATGTCAGCCGTCTGGATTATTACGAAAGCGGCTTTGTGTATGAGCCGCAAGACGTTGTAATTAAAACAAAATTGGGTGAACGCACAGTATCGGTTTATGCCTGCACGGATATGGATTACGTGTCGGACCGCGTTTGGGATTTGACCGATTGGCAGGACCGCTATGGCATTATGATGCGCGCGGCGGGCGCCGAATTGATGGAACATTTTGGCTATAAAACGGCTGATGAAATCGACCCCAAATACCCAATGATTGAGGCACGGGCCTATTCCTTGCAATTGGCACAGCAGGCGACGGATACCTCGGTTGAACAGGGTGCTGGGGATCGTGTGATCGAGGTCATTTCGAAAACCCCAGCCTATACCAATTTCTTTGCCGTCAAAGATTATCAGATCAGCCACCGTAAATTTAACGGCGAAATGTCACCGGTTTTGGAACGCGCAGTGTTCGTCGGTACAGACGCCAGTTTGGTATTGCCCTATGATCCTGTGTTGGACACAGTTTTGTTGATCGAACAATTCCGTATGGGCCCCTTTGGGCGCGGCGATCAAAATCCTTGGCTTTATGAACCGATTGCGGGCATGGTCGATCAGGGTGAAACACCAGAGCAGACCGCCCACCGCGAAGCAATGGAAGAGGCGGGCCTGTCCCTGACCAAATTGATCCCGATGTATAACGGCTATCCCAGTCCCGGCGGGTCCAGCACCTATTTTTATCAATTTTTGGGCCTGTGCGATTTGTCTGCATTCCGCCAAAACACACAATCACATGGCCATGCAGATGAGGGCGAAGATATCCGCCCCGTGTCCGTATCATTTGATTGGGCGTTTGATTTTGTGATGTCAGGCAAATGTCGGGTTGTCCCATTGACGGCCGCAATTTTATGGTTGGATCACTATCGGCGGATCGGCACCACCGATTGATATCGGTATTTCAGGTGGGGCAGGGATTGTCAGTCTGAGTTATTGTGCTTAGATGTTGTTTAACAATACAAGGAATTCACATATGCAGTATGCCTCTGATCTTGCGTCAGCCGTTGGAAACACACCCTTGATTAAATTGCGCCGCGCCAGTGCAGAAACGGGCTGCACCATCTTGGGTAAGGCTGAATTCATGAACCCCGGTCAATCGGTCAAAGACCGCGCCGCGCTGTTCATTATCAAGGATGCCATTGCCAAGGGTCTGTTGAAACCAGGCGGCACCATTGTTGAGGGGACAGCAGGCAATACCGGCATCGGCTTGGCTCTGGTTGGGGCATCTATGGGGTTCAAAACTGTCATCGTGATCCCCGAAACCCAAAGCCAAGAGAAAAAAGACATGCTGCGGCTGGCCGGCGCACAGCTGGTCGAGGTGCCCGCCGCCCCCTATAAAAACCCCAATAACTATGTGCGCTATTCTGGGCGTTTGGCCGCAGAATTGGCCAAAACCGAACCAAACGGTGCGATTTGGGCGAACCAGTTTGACAATGTCGCCAACCGTCATGCGCATATCGAAACCACTGGACCCGAGGTTTGGGAACAAACCGGTGGCAAGGTGGATGGGTTCATTTGCGCCGTCGGATCGGGTGGTACCTTGGCGGGTATGGCCGAATATCTGCAGCCCAAAGGTGTCAAAATCGGTTTGGCCGACCCAATGGGCGCGGCGTTGCATTCATTTTATACCACCGGTGAATTAAAATCCGAAGGCGGTTCCATCAGCGAAGGGATCGGGCAGGGTCGTATCACCTCCAATCTAGAAGGCCTAACGCCCGACTACAGTTACCAAATCAGCGATGAAACCGCGCTGCCCATCGTGTTCGACCTGCTGCAAAACGAAGGGTTATGTCTGGGCGGTTCATCGGGCGTGAATGTTGCGGGTGCCATTGAAATGGCCCGCGACATGGGG
>Ga0102963_1001508_pt1 | contig 10258 bp, 9 predicted proteins | sample SalPon2_C_H2O_MG_2_FD_84522 | JGI IMG/M metagenome (GOLD analysis project Ga0102963, IMG submission 84522) | Salt pond water microbial communities from South San Francisco under conditions of wetland restoration - Salt Pond MetaG SF2_C_H2O_MG | ecosystem: Environmental > Aquatic > Non-marine... | reverse complement strand
CTCTTTCTTTGGCTCTTTTTTTGGCTCTTTTTTTGGCTCTTTCTTTGGCTCTTTTTTTTTCTTTTTTCCTCCTTTTAATTCATTACAAAAAGTATATTTACCCATGTTAACACATTTTAATTTTGGTTTTTTTTTTCTTGTTTTATTATATTGTTTTTTACCTTTTTTAAAAGTTGAATCACTCCATTTTTTTTCTTTAAAAGCTTTATTAGTTGGCATATAATATATTAAATATTTTTTATTAAACTAAATCATCCTGATTGTCATTTGCAGCTGATAAAGTTTTTTTACAAGTTTTTAAAAAAATATCAATTAAACCATTTTGTTTACATTTTGATACCGCCATAATTTCACTTAATAAAGCAAGGCCAGCAGTTAAAATATTTGTAATAATTAATATATTTTCATTTGATAAATCTAAATTATCATTAGTTGAATTCATATAATATATATATTATTTTTTTCTTTAATAAAAATATATGTGTAAGTTGAAATTTTTAAAATTAGAAAAAAAGTTTTATGAAGATTTATATAAAAAACTTTTTTTTTGTTCAAAAAACAAAAACTCTTGTTTATTAAGTTATTATAAAAAAAAAATTATAAAACTTGATAAAAAAATAAATTTATTAAATGATTGTCCTGGAGATGTTGTTTATTTTAAAGATATTGATACATATAACCCATATTTTGTATAATTAATTAATTATAAAAAATATTATTGGGTGAGTAATAAACTAAAAAACATTTATATATAAGTTTTATTATATAATGCAATTATGAAAACAAACAAAAAAGGGATTAATGGGAAACAAATATTTAAATGAAAAAAAGGAAAAAGGATAAAAATGGCGGAAAACAATTCAAACAAATAAATACACAAGCTGAAGCATATAAATAAAAATAGATTATTACTAATATAATAAAGATTTTTTTTTTTAAATAATTTTTTAAAAATTAATAATTAAAAAATGTCGCTTAATAACAAACTAATAAAAATAAAATTAATAATTAAATAAATAAAATAATTATTTATTTAATTTTAAAAAAAAAAATATTTTCATTTCAAAAAAAAAAATATTTTTTTAAAATTTGTTTTTACAGGACATTTTACATTCTAGCTGAAGCACTTGATACTGTTATTCTACCATTTTGGTCTAAGTTCAAAATTCTTTCAACTTCTCCATAAATGTTGAGTACGGTATTACCATTGTATAAAGGTGAATAAGTTGTATTATAAGTGTATTGAATTTCTACAGCTTGAGCACCTACAGCAATACCATTCCCAAGTACCGATTTAGCTGGGCTTGTCATGAATGATAAACCCATATAGTTTAAATTACCTCTTAAATTTTCTTGTCCAATACCTTCGTATAATTGATTACACATTCCAGCACATCTATCATTTAATTCATATCTTGAAGTTGCTTCTGTTAAACTGTCTAAAGTTGAAAAAGCTGGTTGTGCAGATTGGTCAGCTGCATAATTATCTAATTGTTTGGCAGATGTCCAACCACAATAACCAGCATGAGGAACATATAAAGGAGCATTATGGCAATATGTTAATTCCTCGTAAAATTGAGGATTGAAATTTAAATTAGATGAAAAGAATGGTATTGAGTTAACAATTACATTTAATTCAACACCATCTCTAACTAAACTATCTCTTGAACAATAAACTCCTAATAATGGATTTTTCTTTGCTAAACCAAATTCTGGAAATTCTTTATTATCTTGTTCTTGAGATGAATCAGGAATATTTTGAATTAATAAATTTCTTAAAACTTCATTACTAAAACCAATAAGTCTAATATGTTCAAAACTATTTTTATCATTATAAGTTGAAACTTCTGTTTGCGTACAAGTTGTTTGAATGTTTCTATATTCAGTATAAACCTGTTGAACTCCTCCCTGTTTCATTTGTTTCATCATATTAGCTACAGTATCATCTTCATAATAAATTATGTCAGCCAACATTTGAACTTTATCAGTACAAACTTGAATATGCTCATCATTAACAGCGTTATTATCAAAAGCATACTGGCCACTAGCATTTAATCCAACAACTTCAGCTAAATTAACACTATCAAAAGAACCAACTACTAAATTGTTACTACCATCTATAGTAGAAATAGTGTCACCATCGTCAAAAGCTCCAGTATGATAATAAATTGATGTTGGTCTGGCAGAACCATCAATATCAGCAACATAAGCAACAGCATCAGCATCTTCGGTTGTTTTGATTTTGTCACCAACTGCAAAAGTACCTGTTAAAGCTCCAAAATCTCCTAATGTTTGATATTGGACAGCTGGTCTTACAGTACAATCTGAATTATTTCCTTGAGCAATTGTATATACAGTGTCTTTCGCAAACAAAAATCTATTTTTATCTTCTTCTGATGCGAAACTTACTGCTGTAACAGCTCCGTTAGTTTGAGTTAAATTAACTGTACAAGAACAATCTCCCGATGTTTGACTTCTTAAAGTTGCTGATTCACTTGTATAACCTGACCCTGCTGTAACTATTTCGAAATGGGCTTCAGTTGAAGCACTTGATAACATTCTTAAAGCTGGTTCAAAATTAAAAGTTTTTCCTTCATAAGTAAAACTTACATTTGCACCACTATAACCAACACCAGAACTTATTACTTTAAGACCTGGGTCATTTGCATCAATTTTTAAATCGCCGTTTTCCAATTGAAAATGAACAACGCAATTTTTTCCTGAAGTTCCTTCTGTTATTTCAATCTCACCTGAATCGCCATCATGTCCAGCATTTAAAGTACCACTGGATGAAACAAAAGCTAATGATGTAATTCCTGTTTTTTCTTGAGTTTGTAAGCTTGGGCAAACTATAGCTCTTTCATTAACAGGTAATTTTCCATCATTTGAAAACTGAATTTCAATTGAGATCTCTTCATCTCTTGAAATTAATTGGAGTGGAAGTTCTAAACCAGCACCAAAATAATTACCAAATAAATCTTTTAAATAAATAAAAAATTCTGGTGTTCCTGCTTCATTGTCTGTATCATTTTCAAAAGTTTTTAATTTATATGATTTATGAATTTTTCCATTTAATACATTTGGAGGAGCCATTTTTCTACCTGGAATTTCTGACATACCTTCTTCTTCTTCATAAGTATCCATTACCAAACGTTGCTGACCTTGTAATACTTCCATATTAGCTTTTTCACCATCTCTTTTACTTCCTGAACCACATTCAAAAGAAAAATTAATCCCTTCTTTTACAAGGCTCATTTTTTCTCTTATTTCTTGACTTTCAGCCAATTTTTTTTGAGCTAATAATTGACCTACGTTTTGAATTTCTGAAATAACTTGGTCTCCACAAGAAAGACGGGCTACTTTTAATAAAGAATATACTCCTGCATTAGGAGCATATTGATAACAGTTATTCTTTGATACAGCTGGGAGAACAATACAAGTATTAGAACTTAAAAAACCATTATTTGGCAATACAAATCTTACTAAACCACCATTAACATTGTCGTTAATAGTTCTAGGGTAAATTGTTGTTGTTTCTATTCTTTGATGTCTTAAACTACTATCATCAATAATAAAGTTTAATGGGTTCATTATATTTATAATAGTTATAAATATAATTTTTTTTAATAAAAATTTAAATTAAATAATTAATTTAATTAATTCATGGCGACAACGTTATTAGCATCTCCTACTAATTGAGTTGTTGCTCTTGTGAAAACGAATTGATTATTTGGAGTATTATCAACATCTGAATCAACACTAAAGTTATAAGAAGCATTTGAATAATCGCTGGAAGCTCCTACATATAAGTTATCAAGGGATACACCATATCCATAAACCTCGCCAGAACTTTCAATATTACCAGTTCTATCCCACGCAGAACCAGCTGTGAATACCCAGGCTTTTACTAAACCTTGATCTAAACTTTGAGGAGTTTTTTTATAATCACTCCTTCTTTCTACCATAGGATGAATATACTCACTATCTGGAGATATTGAACAATGTTTGTTTTTGGCATATGGATAAATTGAATTTAAGAAAAATCTACTTCTTAAAGCTTGGAATGCTCCGGCTCTATTAGCTTTACTTTCATCAATTGGAAACTGAAGAGGATATGTAACTGCACCTCTATTAATTGATATTCTATTGATATTACATCTTTCAAAATCAGTTGAATAATTCATTAATGAAGGTGTTGATAAGGAATTGTGAGCAAAAGAACTTAACCATTGAGAAGGAATTGAATTTGTATAAATACTATTAACTTCTTTTAAATTCATATTAATATTTGTATGGTCATTGCCAGAATTTAATACAACCATGTTATTATGGAAACTACTATATTCATCATTAACTGGAGCATTTGGGAGAGGTCTATCTAAAATAAGATATCTACCAGTTAAATATAAATCTCTAAATTCTATTTCATATTCAGAACTGTTAAGACCAAGTAGTACCATATTATTACTATCCAAGTTTAATTCAAGTTGAAAACCATTGTTGTTTAATAAAATATTTGGAGAACTATCTAAATAACCGACACGAATTGGAAGGGCGAATGGAATATCACTCTGACAAACCCTGCTTATGCAATCTAAGTTGGGATATGAAGCATATGAATGCTGATCCTTACTGTTTAAATCTTTAAAAGAACTCATTACGGGAATTAAAGATGATAAATTTCTGTTATAATTTCTTACTTGTTCTAAAAGTGAATTATTCATATTAGAACAATTAACCACAGATAACATGGAATTTATTGAAACACGAGGGTCAATGTATGCAACTTTTTCGTTATTAGATTGAGAAGATGAACAATTTAGATCAAATCTATTAGCTGGAAGTCTTTTTAAATCATCATTTTTCAAAAAAATTCTTACTCTACCGCATAGTTTCATTGTTGATGTTTGGATTACTCTCTGATTATTTTGATTAAAAGAAAATGTTATTACTGGAGAGTTATTTGAAAATGAATAAGAACCACTTTGAGATTTATTAATTGGAAATAATTTAAAATTTTGAGACTGAACAACGTTCATTATTATATAATTATTTTATATATTTTTTTTATAAAATAATTATTTAGATTTTTTTGTTTTAAAAAAAAAATTAATAAATAATTGTTATATTATTATTTTTAATAATAATTTGTCTTTTTCCAAAAACAAAGTTTTCTAATAATAAACCATTTGATCCATTTGATAAATAATTTAAATCAATTCTAACCTGTCCTTCTTCTGGGCGATTCATATTATATGAATAAGATTTGTTAGCTAATTTACGACCAACGAAAAAGTGCTCCCAATTTTCATAAAGATTTTTACAACCAATACCAGAAGCAACCAAAGCACCTTCAATTTCTTTTAAATGAACAGCGTTAAAACCTTCTTTGTTTAATCTTCTTAAATTGACGGGACGGTCAGGTGTCATTATGTTATATAAATGATAAAAATAATCTCTTACTTCTTCTCTATCTGGTATATTACTATCTTCAACATATGAGTTAGAATCAGATTTAAATGGAAGAGACAAAATTGATTGTGCTCTATTATTACGAGAATTAATATAAAGAGAGTTATTCAAACTACCTCCAGCAATATTTACAGAATAACATTGATAAGTATGAATATCAAAAGAAAGACCTTTCTTTTGAATTTGATTAATAACTCCATTAACAAAACCAGCAGGTGGCACAACGTAGCATGTCATAAGTCTTAAATCTTTAATAATAAAATTTTCAGTATCTGGAGTTACTTTAATATAAACATTACTATCTGCGTCGTGTGTAACTGTTAAATCACTTTCAAATTTAAGCTGAAGTTGGTCATAAATGTCAGTTTGTACTGCTTCAATTTTTAATTCTTCTGATTGACTTCCGTCATCTTTTTCAATTACTACAGTTTGACCAACCATAAATAAATGAGCTGGAAACCCATCCTCAACAATGTCATAATAAATTCCTGCTTTTGTTACACCATTTGGGTCATCTTTATCTCTCAATGTAATTGTATCAGCTCCTGAGGCAAATTGTGCGTTTGTTCTATAAGCGTAAGACCTAGAATATCCAGCAATATTAATACCTTCTGGTTTTTCTTCTTCTAAATCTGCATTATAAAATTTTGCACCCATAACCTGAAGGGCTGAAACGCTATCATTTAATAAAAGTTCAATGTTTAACCCAGCTGTTGCAATGTTAGGGAAAACACTATCTCTTTTAGGGTCTAGGCATCCTACCATATGAAATGGAAGATTGACCTCTACTTCTTGATAAACATCATTCGCTGAAGCTTTACTGGCAATTATATATTGATTACCTACAGTTTCTTTAATAATATCAGAACTTGGCATTCCTTCATGAAGAATATTTAAATTCTTTTCGCTTTCATTTTCAGAGTATCTTTTTCTTAAAGCGTTTATTTGAGCATAATTAGGAAGCTGTTCCAAAATTCTTTGATTAGTACCATCAGAAACTGTTATTTGACGTATTAACCCATATACCCCAGCACGTCCTAAAGTTGTTTTTAATTGTCCTTCAAATTGAAGACGAAAATTTAAAAAAGTATTTTTTGTGTCTAATAAAGCAATAGAAGGAGGAATATAAATTTTGATTGTATCAGATGCTTTATAATCCACACGTCTTTCATCGTATAATATAGTCGTTTTAGTAACATAGTTTACATTATTCATTTTATATATTAAATAAATATATTTTATTATGAAAATTTAATTTAAATTAAAATTATTTTTTAATTTAAATTTACTATATTTATGAATCACTAAATAAATTAAAATACTCCTGAACCTCCTCCCATATTCATACCTTGTAATGAACTAAATGTAGGTACAACTGTTGACCCTGAAAAAGATGTATTTCCAAATTGTCTTATTTTATCTTGTGCTTGTTGCTCAGCACTTTTTTCCTGTGCTTGTTCACTTGCTTCTTTAGCTTCTAAACTTTGTTCTTGACCTTGTTCTACTCCTGAAAAAATCGCCGTTCCCACCTGGAGCCCTATACCAAGTACAGCCCCCACGACTGGTATCGCATCTAAAAAACTTGATGCTACAGATGCACCTTCTTCAACTGCTTCACCAGCGTCCGCAACAGCTGAAACTGTTTTTAAAGCGTCTTCTGTGTCTTCTAGACCGCTTGAAACTTTTGAAGCATCTCCTGAAATATTTTCAGCGGTTTCAACTTGGGTAGGTGCTTCATTTGTCATTCCTTCAACTTTAGAAGTTGAATTAATATTTCCTGAACCTGCTTGACTTGGTCTTCCTAAACCCCTACTTAATAAAGTTTTTCCTAAAGTTTCAGTTTCATCTTCTGAAGCTAATTGTCCAGCTCCTTTTCTTAATGAAGTATCTATATCATCTAACCAACTAGCGGGTTCATTTTGCTCTGCTTCAGTTCCGAACGCTTTTTCCATATCTGTTCTGGGTCGCATTTCAGTCATTTCAATTTCAGAAGGTTCACCTTCTTTTGGTGCTCCTCTTAATTCATTCATTTTTCCTTGAACATTATCTCTTAATTCTCCAACTTTATCCTGAATATTTCCTCTTACTTCTTGAATTTTATCCTGTACTTGTCCTTGAATTTCCCCCATTTTATCTTGTACTTGTCCTTTGACATCATTTAATGTATTTTTAACTTTTCCGAATAAATCTTCTAAAGAATTAGTTGTTCCTTCTTCACTTGCTCCACTATTTTTAAAAGCTGGTTTTAACCAATCTGGAATTTCATTTTGCTCAGCTTCAGTTCCGAACGCTTTTTCCATATCTGTTCTTTCTCCTGTATTTTCTTCAGTTATTTCATTATTTTCTTTTTTATCAGCTAATGTTTTACCTCCTAATTTTTCTTTAATAGCCCCATATAATTTCTTAACTCCTACAGCGGAACCAACAGATTCTAAACCTGAAGCTGTACCCCCTAAAGCATTATCTACAGTATCTTTAATATTATTTAAATTAGTTAATTGAGTTGCAGTTTGAGATATTTCAGGACTAAACATTTTTTCTATATTACTAAATTTATCTTCCAAAACACTTGATTTAAAAGTATCAATATCGCGACCATACCTTCCTAATGAATTACCTATTCTACTACCATAATCTAAAAAGCTCATTTATATATATATTTATAACAATTTTTTTTTTTTAGTTTTCTTTTATAATTTGACCTGATAATCTTGTTTTTGGATATTTTTTAAAATCAATTTCTTTAAAACCATTTTTTCCAATTTGAAACATTCTTCTATTATATTCATCCATTTTTAAATAACAAAATTCATATTGTTCTTTTGTTGCATCATCCCATGCTTTTTGGAGACGGTTATCATATTCTCCAGCCCATTCCTCCAAAATTTTTTGTCTTTCTAAATCATTATGACACTTACTTAATATAACAGCTGTCGCCATTGTTCTCCATATTGACGGAGCAGTTCTTAAATTTTGCGTTGCGTATAAAAGACATTGACAGTTATAATGTCTACTTCTTGAAACGAGTTCCGTAATTACCCTAGAATTTTTTTGTATAATTCCATTACAGTCATCAAGCAGAATTGCAATTCGGGGAGGTTGACGGTCTTCATCTTTAATATCAAATTCATCTGAACTCTGATAATCCAAAATATTTTGGATAAAATCTTCAGCACTTGCCACGTCATCATGAATAATTATATAATCATCATAAATATCTTTATTAAAATTGGCGTAAGATCGATCAATTTTTACAGTCGGACATATGATATACACCTGGTCGAATATTCTTTCATTTTCTTTTCCACCCCAAAAATGCTTCGATAAAAAAAAATTATTTATAATAACAGATTTTCCTGATTTAACAACTGCATTTAATAAAATAATAGCTGGAAGCTCAGGAAGTTTTTCATTATATTTTCTTGGTAAAGGTATTTCGGGATATTCACATGTTGGAACTCTAATTTTTAAAGAGCTATCAAATGAATTTTTAATTTTATTATTGCTTACATCCATATATATTTATATATACAAAAATATTTTTCTATATATAATTAATTATATGATATCACTTATGAACATAGTAAAAGAAGGCTCGGTATATGTCCAACTACGTAATATAAAAGAAAAAATTGAAATACTGGAAAAGGAGTTAAATGAAATAAGTAAGATACTAAATTTATTATCATTAGATATTAATAAATATTTACAAATAATTTTAAAAAACAAATCTCAAACTATACTTAATGAAAAAAATCTCGAATTTTTATTAAGTACATATGATAAATTATAATTATTTTTTTTCATAAACAGATTGAGCTGTTCCTGTTGAATGAAGCATTTTATTAGCTAATTCATTTCTTTCTTTTATCTTTTTATCATTTTTATAAAAATCACTAATAAAAATTTTTCTTAATAAAAGTGATGAAACTTTTTTTCCTGTTGGTTCAAAAACTGACTGCAGGAATTCAGTAAATCTCGGAGATGTAAATGGTTGGTCATTTTTTGGATTTATTAATAACCATTCTGAAGTATTATACAATCTATAAGCATTCAAAGCTTTTATAATTTTTGAATTTTTTGGAATTTTAAAACTTTGTTTTCCTAATGATTTAACTGTTTTAAAATCATTTATAAATAATTTTTTTTTATCTCCATCAACAAAATAATTAAAATTATTAGCCTGTGGGTATGTTTTTGTATATTTCATTTTTATATAAATATTTCCACGTTCTGGAGGTAGATATTTCGCCGTCATATACAATGAAGCTACAAACCATTTTAATGCATTTAATTTTTTATTTTGTGTTGATTTATTAAATTGTCTTTTCCAATAATCAGGAATTTTTTTTAAATCATTTAATCCAACCCAATTTTTAGTTTCTTTTTCGCTTTTAGTTTGTTCTTTTTGTTTTGTTATATATTTAACTTGATTTTTAATTTTTTCTTTTTTATAAAAATCAATCTTATCTTTTTCAATATTATATAAATCTCCTAATACTAATATTAAAGTTAATAAGTTTCCCATCATTGATTGACTTAATCCATTTTCTTTTAAATTTTTCATTACCTCATTTGGATCAATAGTTTTTAAGAAAAGGGGGTCTTCTTTTTCGTTTACCATTAATAATTTTTTCAATCTGGTTTGATATGCCTTTAATGTCGCTTCGGTTAGACTTCCTCTTACTGCTTTTATCTTTTCCAAAACCTCTTGAATTGTTTTTTCCATTTGTATACATTATATTAGATTTTTTTTTTAAGTCTTTTTTTTTTTTAACATTTTTTT
>Ga0102963_1001507_pt1 | contig 10258 bp, 8 predicted proteins | sample SalPon2_C_H2O_MG_2_FD_84522 | JGI IMG/M metagenome (GOLD analysis project Ga0102963, IMG submission 84522) | Salt pond water microbial communities from South San Francisco under conditions of wetland restoration - Salt Pond MetaG SF2_C_H2O_MG | ecosystem: Environmental > Aquatic > Non-marine... | reverse complement strand
GTCCTGCTAACACATCAGCCAAGAACTTGTAGTTGGGTTCAATGGTCGGCTTTTCCGAATCACCCGATTTTGACCCCGTAAATTGATTTAACCATGACCATTCTTCAAAACCCAGAGCCTCAGTATATTTCAAGATTTTTGGAGCCTTCAGCACCAGACCTTCGCACATCACCAGCAGCATACCCTCTCGCACTTTGTTAGTCGGCACTCTGGGAAGGTCACGCTGACCCGATACTTCATTTCCCACTCCCTCTCCATCAATATAAACTGGGCAATTATAGGCAATCACTTCCAACTGTGGGTTGCTGGGTCGGTATTGTAGACCACGAGCATATTTGCTGACTTCTTCTTTGTAGCGTTCGGCTTCTTCAAAGGTAATCTGCGGCGGCACTAAACCAAAATCACGCCGGATAATATCTCCAATTAGCACCGAAAGGGCTTGTCCGGTTCCACCTGCCGACCGAATTGGACCTGCATAGTTAATAGCCAAGGAACGAGAACGGTCTTCATTAGTGACGATTCGGCACGATACTACTCCTTCCAACGGGGCTACCAGAATTCCTTCGGTTAGCACTGCCAGACCTGCACACACACCATGATAAATACACAGAGCCGCCAGCGTTTCATCCTTGATTTCAATTTCTTCCGATTCAAAACGCTCCAAAGTGTCTTGATAATCTGTGGTGATTCCTTCCGAGTAATCCAATCGCATTCCCGTCCCATCACAAGCATCACACGACACTGTGCGGCGACCTTTTTTGACGGTTTTCTCTCCACCACAGGCTTCGCACTCTTGTTTGACCCCATATAGCCACGATTCGGCCGTAACAATTCTGGCGATGTCCAGAGCCACCATTTCCCGATTACCATCGTGAGCCGCAGTCAGGGAACGGATTTGCTCTGCTGTTCGCCGTGGATGAAGAAAATCCAACAGTTTCTGGCAACGGTCGGCAAGGTCAAAGGCTTGTGGAATCTCTACGCTGATACGAGGGTCCAGACCCTTAGCACGAGCCGCTTCTGCAACCTCATAGGCGGCATCGGCATCGGATTTGAGTCGGTCAATATATTCGTCATGTGTCCATGATGGCATCCGCTACACCCAGTTATGGAGGGGTGTTGCTACCTATTTAACATCAGGCTTGTGAGGCAGCAGGAGGAAATCGGCTGCGGTCTTCGTCATCACCATAGGGTCTTTCTGCGGGAGTCAGAATTCTACGCTTCCTACGAGGTGGCTCAGGAGTTTGTGGTTCGGCATCAGGAACTTGCGAGAGATACCAAGCCTCTTCTTCAGGAGTTAATCTGTTATTACCCCGCATAGCGGGTCCGATAGATTCAGATTCAGGAATCATTATTTCCGTGATACACGCCAACGAACCAATGTAGCCCGCAACATTAGTAGGTGGATTTTCCTCTGGCATCTCATCTGCGTAAAACAAAAGTTCGGAGCGATGTCGTCCTGAACCAAAATCCCTCCAACCAAATTCGCTATATCCTCGGTTTAAGCCCGCTACCCAAAATTCTATTTCCGCACGAGCCTCCTCAGCCGAATCAGCATAGAAATAAAATCCGCTTTGCATTTGCACAGTGCGGTTTTTCTGCGACCATTTCCAATTAAAAATCTTGGTTTCCGAGGGTTTTTGCATCCAATTAATTGGAGTAGGCAACGGCATGATTACGCCCCGCATTTTTTCTGGTGATAACGAATCGCTTCTCGGTTGTAAGCCTTGAAATCTTCACCACAATCAGGACACTGGATGGTTAATCCGAACTTTTCTAAGGTATCAATTTTTTGGGATTTTTCCGACAGACTCTCATCAGAATAATTACAGCCATAACATCGCCATTTGAGTCCCTTTCCACTTGATTCTCTCATGAACAAGGTTTCTGAACCACATACAGGACATCCCCGCTCTCCGTGAATGTTCATTTTAGGGAATCTTCGCAGCATGGCTTCAATATAGGCTTCTTCCGTAGGATAGTAATCTCCTCTTTCATTAGGTTGCATCGGTCGTAGCGAACCCCAGTCTTCGGCATTCCATTCCGCCTCATCACCAATGTGCTCCGGCTTTTCTTCCTTCCACTTGATGTCGTCCCAATCCTCTGGCACAGATTCTGAGTCAAACTCCAATTTGTCTACTACGGTCGCAAGTTGTAACAACTCATTGTAGGCTTCTGCCCAATACTCATCTCGGTAAGTGACGGTTTTATCTTCATGAGTCCACAACCAGATTTCTACGCTGGCCGCTGTAAATTGCACTGTGGCATGATGTTTCAACCTCAGGTTCAAGTCATCGGTAAATTCTACCAACTGCCATGTGGTATCGTAATCAGCGGTCGCAATGTGACGATACAAGGCTGGATGACCTTCATAATCAATCAATTCCCAGTTTTCTGGGCCGTCAGTGTCTTCGGCTGCAAATTGATTCCAATGCTCAATCATTTCCTCATCAGTCATATGTCGCCAATGTATGTTGTTTTTCAAGTTAAGGCCCATAGGCTGGTAATCTCGGAAGTAACCGATGGCAGATAAATTATTTTTAATACTCCCGTCTTGAGTCTTGTTAAACCTTATATCTCTGTTTTCCCAAGTAATTTCTAAGGGATTAATAGCCACAGGAGGAATTTCTTCATACACAATGTTTTCTTGAGGGACACCCCCTAAGATTTCTATTTCGCCTATAAGTGTCGTTGGACCACTACTTCTCTTTGTTTTTGAAAGTTTCAGTGGACGCCATCCTTTTGTCTTAAGTAACTTTATAGTTTGGTATTTGATACCCGCCATAGTAATGTTCCAACGAACTGTGAGGTCAGCCGCAAATACTACGCCCTTCATATCAAATATGATGGTATTTTTATTTTTCCTTCTTCCCGCTCTATAACCCCCATGTGTTTTCATTATTTCAATAAGGTCTTCTAATTTTGATTCCTTATTAGCAGTAGGAATAAAGGGACATTCTACACTCACTATGTCGTCATTAGGATAAGTTTGCTGTAAAATTGTAGGTTTGCCTTGTTGCTCTCCATGACTTATCCGATTAGATTGTAATAGATTTACCCCATAGGTAATTTTAGAGGGTCCAAGAATAGTTCTCACACCATATATCCCAGAAAAATTGATTTTGAATAGGCTGTTAGTTAGCAACTCCTCGTTAGTGCGTTCCACTTTTCCTTTGTCATTAGTGAATCTGGATTCAAAAATGTCTATCAGTTCTTCCAGAGAATTGATTTCATGAACGGGCAAACCATCCCATTCATCATCTGATTCGGCACGATACTTGCGAACTACGGCTCTGATGTCGTCACTGTAACGAGCCGATTGTTTTCCAGCCTTCGTTGCGGCTGCTTTTTGTCGCTTGGCTTTGGCGTATAATCCTTTGTCTTTCAAAGCCTCTACTGCTTTGGCTGGGAAATAAGGTTCACCTGTATCAGAAGAGTTCTTACCAGAGGCTGTCCGCCATTTTTGTTGGCTCCAGTTGCTCAAATTTTTCTGGGATTGAGTTTTCTGGCCCTTGTAAGCGGCTAAACCCCGCTTTTCACAAGCCGCCTCATATTGGCGTTTTAACTCTTGTGATTTGCGAGCCGACCATTGACCCGCCTTTGTTCCCATGATTGCCTGAGCCTTGATTTTCTTTTTGAGTCGTCTACGAATTGCGGCTTGGGCTTTGCCATAAGTAGCCTCGTAGTTGTCTTCGGCTGCAAAACTTGTATTTGCATCCATAGAAATCTCAACAACAAAAACTCCTGAACCTTCTATATCAACAGTCGTGTTTTCGTGAACTTCTAATTTGATGGAAGGGTTGTTGTATTTTGTTCGCAAATCATTTTGTAAATCTGCAACTCTTTTCAAAGATTCTTGAGTTAATTTGTTAAACTTTACTGGCCCATCATCCCATTCTTCATCAATGTAATATCTTAAATCCGTGTCGCTAATTGCGATGGCTTGGAAGTATCGGTCATTTGCTTCTTTATTCCGCCCTCCATAACCAGAGTTTAAGCGAATCCTACTGTTAATTTCTCGTTGTAAGTATTTTTCTCTATCAACAGACCTCTTCATAACCGAAAAACGATTCCAAATATCCTTTACGATGTTTGAAAATAATTTTGAGTTGTAATCATCTTCCGCCTCAAAAGTTTCAGAATATAGTGGATAAACCATAATAGTCTGCTGAAGGTGACGGAAAGAAAACTCATCTTTTGGTGTTACCAATCCATCGGCTTCAACAAAGCCCATCCATTTCCAAAAATCAACTGTTTCTGGCATAGATTCTAACACAATGTATTCCGCACCTTTATTTACTGCCCAATCCCGAATTGATTCAAACTCTTTTCTTCCTAATCCTTTACTACCCTTAGGAGTTTCCAAAAAATCAATCAAAACGGCTATTTGTCCCTCATAATCTTCGCCGGGAATAGTCCACGCATCAACAATTACTCCTTCGTTTTTAGGAGAATAATAAAACACCTCCTCCGATTCGGCACGGTGACTGGCACTATACTTGTAGGGTTGATACCCAGAAATAGCACTGCTGGTGGTGAGTTCCGAAACGGAATAGTCTTGCAGGGTTTGGTCAGGTTGATAGGGTGCCTGATAGATTTCTCTATTCTCAGCAGAATATGGGCGAGTTTCTTTGTAGCGAGGATAATCACTACTACCCCAAAACCAACCTGTTCGGCCCTTTCGCAAGGTCATGGGTTTGCCACGACTATCAAAGGCCACTTGCGGGCGAGTTCTGTTGATTTCCTCCAGACGATTCGCCAAGTTATCGGCCCAGCCTTGAACCCGATGCACACGCTTGGGTTGAGTCACTAATGTTTCAAAACCCGCCTCATCACGATAGATGACTTGCACACGGATAGCGTCTTTTCCCACTCCACGAGATTGATTTTGCTGTTGCCCATAGCGATTGATGCCCGTATAGACTCTAACAAAGTGATTCGCCCGACTCGGAACGGGTCGTTGATAGACCCATTCTTTGACTGGGCGTCTTCGGTAAGTCAAATCCACAGGTTGGAATCGCATGGGACGCAAGAAAGCATCCATCTCCTCCAACGACACGGAGTAGAACTCAGCCATATCCAAACATGGTTTGGCTTGTTATTTAAGTTTCACTCGCTGAGTCATCCTCGTCCTCAGTCGGCACATCACTTGACATTCGGCTCGCCACATAATTTTTTCTTGAATTATTGTGCTCTAAGTTATGAAAAATAATGTCTTGCTCCAAAACATCCCAACAAAAATAGGAATTGTTAAATGAGGCCGTATTTCCATCAAATGAAACTTTCTTATCAACAATAAGCAATTGCAGGTTTTTGTTTTCTTTCTGTCTTTCGCTGAAAAATGAACCCACTTCTTGATAATTCAAGATGGGCAACCCCATTACCATAGCAAAAGGCTTTCCCAATTCATAAAGTCTTTCAAAAACCTGTAATTTTTTAGTGAAGGGCGGATTTGAAACGATGTAATGATATTCTTCATCAGGTTCGTAAGTAAAGAAATCCTGTCCGTTCCAAATATGAGAGTAAATCACTTTGAAACCTGCTTCTCGCAAGCAAAGAACAAACTCACTATTTTCGGTATCAAACGGACACCAAATGGTTAATTCTTCGGGCGGAATGTCGGAGTTAGATTTACTCCGTAAATAAGGAATAATCGCATCCACAAGGATTTTGGGAGTATAGTATTCATCCTTCTCATTCCACGAAGATTTCCTAAGCCAAGTGTGTTCTTCAACCACAACAACACCGCTTAACAGAATGCTTCATTCAAGGATTTCAGCCATGCGGTCGCTCAACAGAAGCAATGCCGATGCCCACAACCCGACAAAAATGCCAAGGTTTTCATCGTGGGCAAAATAAATGGCAATGCTACCGATGATTGATGCGAGGCTTGCACCCAGTCCAATCTTTTTCCAGTTCATTCATTTCCCTCCAGTCGGTTAATCAGAGTCAATTTAGTGCCGCTAACAGGAAGTCCTGCGGCTCGCAATCGCTCTTTGAGTTCGGATACGGTCAAAGCCGAGAGGTCTTCACGGAGTTCCTCTGCTTCTTCCACTACTGCGTCTTTGACTTCTTCTACAATTTCCTCTACGGAATCGCAGCACTCCACAGAGTCTACCGCAGTTTCTACTACTTCGTCAGCCGCTTCCATGATTTCATCTACGGCACCAGAAAGTTCTACATCAACGCCTGTGGCCTCTTCAATAGCATCTTCTACCGCATCTAAAGTCGTTTCAATCTGGTCTGCAATCTTGCTTCGGTTGTTTTTCCACCAGCGAGCCGCTGCACCAGCGATTACCACGCCAGCCGCACCTGCCAGATACACCATTTCTTGTTCCATGTTTTATACCTCAGGGGTTAATTTAACCATACCGATACTACCTATTTAAGAATGATTACTCAATCTCATCCAGCAAATCATATTGATAACTGACTGTAATCGGATATTCTTGGCGTTCGGAGGAGGTCAAAAACATCACTTGCCACTGACCAGTCGCTACTCGTTCTGACGCAGTTCCGAAATCACCTAACCAAACCCAATTTACGGGGCTAACCAGACCCGATGCTGGTTCTACACCCACCGTCACATCAGGAGCCATGCGAATATCATATCGTTCCAAAAATTGCTCCAGCCGACTCAACATCATAGAACCATCTGCGGCGATTCTGCCCGCAACTCCCGCCGAGGCTGCTACCGAAGCATTGCCTAAAAATCGGTTTGCCAAACCCGCATTCACAAAATCTGGGCGTTCCAGATAGACTCTGAGAGCCTCTACAATTGAGGATTGGTAAAAAGACCCAACTTCTCCGATAGCCAGCGTAGAAGGAAATGAATTGAAATCCACTTGCCACCAAATATCAGCATATTCTGGGTCGGCATCCTCTTGTTGAGCATCGGGACCGGCTTGTTCTCCTCGGCCTTGCACCGAGTCATTGAGTCCAATTAAACTACCATGCAAGGTCATACTATATTCTCGGACTCCCACAAAATTGGGAGTCCAAGTGTTGCCAATCTTGACGATTACTGGACGCATTGTTCCAGACTCATCAGGCAACATCTGATTACTCATGGTTCGCACGGTGGTAGCCAGTCTGCGGGCCAAGGCTGTGGCAGATTCACCTGACCAGATACCTTCCAAAAACTCTGGGACTTTCTGGGCTGCGGTTCGGATGATTTCCCACCGACCAGAACTGGTTCGTTCCATTCCAATGCGGTTTTCTCTTAGAAACAGTTTCATGGTTCGCACTGTGGTGCCGACTCCACGAGCCGCTGCCGTAAAACTTTCGCCATTAGTAATCACTCTGGCGACCGCTACCGCAGCACGATTGGCGGCATCACGAGTTAGTGGCATGGTAATCTGACGGGCGGTTTCCTATTTAAGAGTTAGTGTGTTAGCACAATATAATCGCTACCATCGGGATTGGATTCTCGTCGCAGGTATCCGCCTTTTTCTAATTTTCTCAGGTCAGCATCAGTGATTCGCTTTCCGACCATGGCTCCACGCAGCGTTTTCAAGTCTAAGCGTTCATTGTCTTTGATAATCTCTTTGATGCTTTCAAACAACCGCAAGTCTTCTCCCGATATTCCGGCTTCTAATTCATCCAATGGGAAGTTTTCATGCAGAGTCCGAAGCGACACCAACATAATGTCCATGGCTTCAGTGATATGTGCATCGTCTACGACTGTGGACCCATCTAACCGGGCGAAAGCACGACACAAGTTAGTGAACTCTTGGTATTTTCTCATGTCTTTTTCGCTACGAGCCAAAAACACCTCTTTGAACTCAGGAAGGTTCTTGATATAGCCATGGTATGTGTCACGGATGGCCGATTTGATGTCTTCCGACATTTCGGGACGAATCATAGAAACTTTTCGTAAGTATTCACGGGCGAAAGTTCGCCACATAGTCATTTCCCGTTTAATTTCAGGGTCGTCAAACTTGCCATTCATGGCATCCATAATTTTCTCTTCAATTGCTCGTTCCGCTTCTGGACCACTCAACGACATCTGGGTGAAAATCAGGGTCAATCGGCTCAGAATCTGATAAGTGTAATCACCGAAACTCTCCAGCATATCGGTTTTCTTGTGGGTTTCTCCATCCCAATGACGAGGCGGATTGCCCAAAAACATCATATTGACGCAACCGGGGCGAGAAATATCCATCTGACCTTTCTGCATTTCAAATTTGCCGTTAGCCATGACATTCATCAATTCGCCAAACACCATGTCGTCCCAAGTTTGGAACTCACTCACTGCCAGTCTTTCGTGATTCATCTTAGGAATCAATCCTAATTCAATGCTACTCAAGTCGTCACCACTCATGGCACCAAATAGCCCCGCAATGGTGGACATTTTGCCCGACCCTGCCACACCGACAGGCACCAGCGGTTGCACTACTCGTTCAATGAGATGGTCTTTACCCTCACCCATAGAAGTGACCAGTCCGATATGGAGCAAGTCGCCTTTATTCTGTGGGCTAAGACAATAGAGCATCACGGCTTTCTTCAGGATTTCTGGAGAGTAAAACTCACTCCACAAAGTTTCATCCTGCATCAACAAGTCCAGCGGTCGTATGCCGTTGGCTTTACAGAGGTTCAAAAATCGCTGCAATTGCTCCTCGGTCATTTGTGATTCCGTGTGGTTCTTAAGTTGGTAGACTCGGTGAACCAAAAACACTTTGTCCCGATTAACAATGTGATAGCAACCTTCTACACCAATGTTGGTGCCGTTTCTGAGAGATTCCCTTAGCGTCATCAAAGACTTTTCTAACGCCTCGTTAGTCTGACCCTCTGGCACCGAAGTGCCGTTGTGAATCAAACACTCTACTGCAAAGTTGCCGTCGCTTATCGTGAACCAAATGCCTGTTTCCTCAGGATTGGGACTTCGTGGATTTAGGGGTTGCGTGTCCATCTTGATGCAGATGCCCGAACCCTGATTTTGCCACGAGCCAGTAATCTGACTGCGAAATACAGGTTCAACCGAAATCTGAAACTCAGGATAGCCAGCGACACAAGTTTGGGCGAACTCCCGAATTGCTTCTGGAATTGCTTCGTTCACTCACCATCCCTCCGCCTCCAATTACGGGTATCACCTATATCAAGTCCCACCACAGGGGCAGAGGACAATCTCCCAGAAAATCTGGGGTCTTGCTTACGCTGGAAGAACCAGACCTCTGCCCCCAAAGGGACAGGTGGTGCGATGCGGGGTTGTGAAAGCGGTTCTGCCTCAGTCATCCTGCTTGAGTTGGTCTTCGTGAACCTCAGGAAGAGAGTCACGGTCAGCCGCCCCACGGAAGATTGCGAAGAATTGCTTGTAATCACGGCCAGTCTTTTGGGACTTCTCCATTCGGCGGAGCCAGTCCACGGTGACAGGGAGTGAAACCTCATCGTTGTTGGTCACATTGTCGTTGAGGAAGCGTTGGAAGTCGTTCTGCTCATAGGAACTGAGCCAGATTGTGATTCGGCGGCCCTCAGCAGGTTCGCCTTCGTTTCCGGGTGCAATCATACGGACTGCGGTGCTGACTGAGCCAAGAGGGGATTCAATACCATCGGTATATCCTTCAAGAGTGTAACCCTTATACACATGGTCCATCTCAGGTTTGAAGGTTTCGTAGTTCACCAGAGCACGAGTTGGTCGCTCTGGTTGAAGTTCCTTTAGTTCGCTCAAAAATGCTGCTACATCTGTGTTGTTTTCTGCCATATTTTTCATCTCCATTTTTTTGTTTTTGTTTTTTGTTTTCGCCAGTTTTTGTTGCTGGGCTGATTTTAGATGTGTAGCACGACCTATTTAAGATAAGGCTTTGGAAAGAAACTATTTATACTAACCTGCACACTGCGAGGCTGTTAAGCCCTAAGGTTCAAATACTCGCTCGTCAAATTGAAATAGCAAGACAGACACATAGAGTTTATGGCGGATGAAAGTGCTACTTTGGAAGAGCGAGCCAAGATTCTGGCTGAGGCTACGGGTAGGAGTTACGAGGATGTCTTAACTGACCTTGCTGATGATGGCGTTCTTAATGAATCCAACAAAGCCAAACAGGATTTAGTGACTCAACTCAAAGAAGCGGCTGAATTGATTACCACAGTGCAATCCATTAATCAACAAGTCACCGAAAACACCGTTTTGAACGGCGGAGAAAACAAAACCGAAGTCAAGGTAGAAACCACTTTAGAAGGCGATATTATTGACCGAGCCATTGAATCGGCACAACGCAAGGCTGACAATTTCAAGAAACTGATTCTCACCTTGGCTCCCATTTTC
>Ga0102963_1001498_pt1 | contig 10297 bp, 10 predicted proteins | sample SalPon2_C_H2O_MG_2_FD_84522 | JGI IMG/M metagenome (GOLD analysis project Ga0102963, IMG submission 84522) | Salt pond water microbial communities from South San Francisco under conditions of wetland restoration - Salt Pond MetaG SF2_C_H2O_MG | ecosystem: Environmental > Aquatic > Non-marine... | reverse complement strand
CGATGGCGATGAGCTTCACTATACCGGATGACATAGTTACAATAAGGAAAGGTTATTTTAAGTTCGACTTTTTGCATACGAAGCGAATGACAAAAAAGTTATTACCTGCGGAACCGGGGTTGGCGATCGTGTTCCCATCCTCATCGAGGATACGGAACGTGAGACGATCGATGGTGGGAAGGGGGTACAAATATTGTTGGGCGACGAGGTAGTCATCCTTGAACGTGAGCACCTGATCACCGGACGTGGCGGCGGAACCACTCACGATGCTGGCGAAAGAGTTTCGCAGCACGGAAAGTCCGGGCTGCGAGGACGTGGAGAGAGGTGGATCCTTGGCTGCCCTGTCAGCAAAATTACTGTCGAGTTCTTGAATCGACACGTAACAGTGCTCGGTGGTGTACACCGTGTTAATCCGAGCACCGAGTAATCGGGCCTGGACGACGTTTCGGAGAGGCGTGTTGAGGTACGCCGTGAACGTGTTGGCACTCGATTGTCCGATCGTATCGACAGTAATGGTGTGGTACTCGTAGTCGAAATCGGGAACATCTGGGCGCGCAGCCGTGACCGTAGTCATTTACAGTACGCTTAGATTAAAGATCCACCGATCCCGCCTACGATGGCATAGTTGGCCTGGTCACGAACGAGCTGTTCCGACTTGCAGAGGCCACCCGGAGTGAGAGACTTTGTGTACGGGCTCCCCTCCTTGGTGTGACCTGGAGCACACTCGAGCTTGTGCTCGAGATCGAAGAGAGAATCCTCGTTGATGGCCTCGATCTCGACGGGCCTGGGCTGATAGCAGCTGAGTACGGTGCGACGAATCAGGAACCCGATGGCGACGACGCTGAGCACGATCAGGATGATATTACGGTTGAACTTCATTTAATAGTACGTAATATTTTTTTAGTGAAGTGCGTTAAAGAGAGTACTTTAGTTTCATTATAAAGAGTAGATGGACGAAGAGATTATCCTCGACCGAGGAGATACCGAAATCCTAAAACTCGATGAAAACGAACAGGCGTTGATGGATGAGATTCAGATCGCCCCGCCTTCGCGACCGAGGCCCAGGCCCAGACCCGCCCACGCGGCCGCGGCTCCGCCCCCGATGCCTCGTCAGGAAGAGATTGACGCGTTCATGAACCCCAATAAGCAGACAGCCCCTTCCAAACCTCCTGCGGAAGAGATTGATTACGGTGAATACGACGATTTTCCGGATCAGGATGAAGGGGTTGACGCGACGTTCGTGGATGAACAGCCATCCAAGGGGTACACGTCGATCGACGAAGAAAAGGCGGATCTCCTGAACAAACTGTCCCGTCTGGAGAAGAAGGGTGTGCACACGAACAAGCGTCTGAACATGTACTCTGGAATCGATGAGATTCGCACGGAGGTGAAGCGAATCACGTACGGTATCGAGGTGGACCAATCTATTCGATTTTCGCGTCGCATGCTCGTGGCGTGTGTCACGGGTCTCGAGTTCCTGAATAAGCGGTACAATCCGTTCGAGATTCAACTCGAGGGTTGGTCCGAGTCCGTGATGGAATCCGTCGAGGATTACGATACCGTGTTTGAAGAGTTGTACGCCAAATATAGGAACAAGGTGAACGTCGCCCCCGAGGTGAAGCTGATCATGATGCTCGGTGGTTCCGCGATGATGTTCCACCTTACCAATTCCATGTTCAAGGCGGCCATTCCCAATATGAACGATGTGCTCAAGCAAAATCCGGACCTCGTGAAGAACATGATGTCCGCGGTTCAAAACACAGCGTCCCAGGCTCCTTCGCAAGACACGCCGAGCGATGGACCGTACGAGATGAAGGGTCCTGGGCTCGACATTTCCAGCCTGATGGGTGGAATCATGATGCCCCCTCCGCCACCCATGAACACGAAACCCCTCGAGGCGATCAGAGAAGACCCTCCAGTGGTTGCCGACGACGATAACGTCTCCGACATCGTGTCCATCTCAGGCGAATCCACGGGTGGTGAAGTGAAGGAGGTGAACGTCACCGGAAGCACGAAGAAGAGAAGGAAGAAGAAGACTGAAATTAATCTTTAGGTATAGTATAAATGATAGGATACTGTCCGATCGAGGAGGAGCCCGTCGCTCCCCCACCCAGACCCAAGAGGGTCGTGGTTCCTCAGAAGACAACAATAGAGGATACGGAGTGTAATTATGTCGTCATGTTTTTCATCGTTGGTGTGTTGACACTCGCGTTGATGGATACTTTAGATCGTTAAAATTCGTTTTTGCCACGAGTATGTATATTCGTGGGAAAAAAGAAATGTTTACTTAACCTTCTCAGAGAGTTCCTTGACGGCTTCGATCAGGAGACCGATGAGTCCATGGTAAGATACTCCATAGTACCCGTCATCTCTCGTGTGTACAGCCGCTGGAAGAACATCGAGAACTTCTTGGGCGATGACACCTACGGATGGTTTTTCGTTGATGGTATACGTACACCCAGAAAGGTGTTTGATCTTCTCGAGTGCACCGGGAATGTGTTCGATGTCACTCTTGAACCGACGATCGGATGGAATGATAAAATCGGTTGCGGAGATCTCACCAGTACAACTCACATCCGATGTGATATTTAAATCACTCGTCCCATTCCCAATATTCGGAGTAGTTACAGAATCGTTAAAGGTTGCAGCACCCGACCGTGCAATGGATGCGTTAATATCAGAAGCATTCTTTACATAAATACCACCCTGTACGACCACCGTCTCTCCGTTGGTCGACGGATCTATGGTTACAGTGTCAGTTCCGATCGTCAACGTATTATCCACATTCAGAGTGTTATTGATTTGCATGGCACCAGCGAAGGAAGACACACCGTCCTTGTTGATGGTTACCTTTTCAATTGAAACATCCACCATCCTAAACGAGTCAAAAACATCGAGGATCTGGTAACAATTGATATTTTTCGCGGTAATAGCCTCCGCGAACGAGGCGTTACCCAAACTGTCGATATGAGCCAAGGCTCCCATCTGGAAACTTTGGCCAGTCACGGAAATGTTGTTTTCGAAGGTCGCTACACCGGTGAAGCTCGACGTGTTATTCACGACGACGGGTACACCGAATGACGCGGTACCCGAAGCAACTTCAACACTACCCAAAAATGAAGAATGACCCTGTACGGCGATTGTATCGTTAATCTGCATCTTACCAGCGAAGGAGGACTGACCTAGTTTGTTGATGGTTGCATTTGTAGTTGAAACATTCACCATTCGTAACTCGTTAAAAACGTCGAGGGTATCATTACAGTTTATGTCATCCACATTAATAACTCCGTTGAACGAGGCGTTACCCGAACTATTGATATGAGCGACAGATCCTATCATGAAACTTTGGCCAGTCACTAAAACGTCCGCGTTGACTGACATGTCACCACCGAACGATGACGTACCCGCGATTTCTAAGGTATTGTCAACCTGCATAGCACCCGTGAATGAAGACGTTCCACCCACTTCTAAATTCCCACCGATATCTACATCGCTTAAAAAGGAACCGGTTCCGTCGTTATGAAGTTTGATTTTGTCCGAGGGGCCGTTACGCACGACAAAACTCTGGCCGTACACGAAGGCGTTCGCATCGATGGTCATGTCACCACCGAACGATGACGTATCCGCGATTTCCAAAGTATCATCAACCTGCATGGCCCCCGTGAACGACGACGACCCACCAACCTCGAGTGTGCCTGCAATCTCAACGTTGCCACCGAACGAACCGTTACCGTTGGTCTCGAATAGAATCGTATCATTATTGACACTGATGTTGGTCGTCGCGTGGACGTTCCCGTCGATACCCCGTAGAAGAGTAGACTGTACGATTTCCTTTGTCGTTTCGTTATAGCCCATGATATTGATGGTGTTACTGTCATCCGTCTGAATCGGTGCGACGACGAGGGTACTTCGTCTAGGAGGATTCAAAAGTTGCCCCGTTGCGTTTATGACGATTGAGTTTCTGGTATTATCACCATCCTGTACACTGTTATATTTCTGTGAATTTGCACCGATTCCGATTGAGTTAGCACCTATATTTGTACCTGTACTATTTCCTATAGAAATAGATGTACCACCAGCAGTACCCAGACCTGCATCCTCACCCACGCGGACGATAGTTGTTGTTACACGTTCCTTTAGATCCGTAATATCACTCTGTAAATTAGTGATATCTCCATAATTTGTAACGAGACCAATTTCTGTTTGTAAATTAGAGATATTAGAGTAATTACCTGCGACGACCGAGGCGTTCGATTCGTGTGCACTCTTAAGTGTTGTGAGTATACCGGCATTACTCTCGAGGTCTGTGTACAGAGTATTGATGCGTGCGACGTTTTCTTCTACATCCGTCTGTAACGTGATGATGTTGGAATGATTTCCAGATACGATACCCGCGTTAGACGCCAAATCGGTTTCGAGGTTTTCGATGCGCGTCACGTTATTGGTGTGATCACGCTGTAACGCCAGGAGAATTGGGCTATACGTACTACCAGTAAATTGACTTAAATACCCTTCTATGCTGATAATATTACTCTGGGCATTCGAAACGTTCGAAAAAGTTGCCGACGTCAGTGTCTCTAGATTCGACGTTCTCGTGAAAAGTTCCTTCGTGTCACCGACGTCGACCGTGGTGGCACCTTTAGCGATCACTGTGCGATTACCATCGTCGTCGAGAACATTATAAACAATCTCTCGAACCTGAGGTGTTTTACCGACCATGGTGTACTACTTTAGTTTCCGAATAAAATTCCGGCCATTCCATCCTGGATACGCAGCACGTTATAATTCACGGCGTAGATTCGAATATCTTCCCCTGTGCGCCTCGTCCCGACGATCGCGTCTCGTATCTGAAGGTGGACATTATCTAAACGACTGAAATTACAAGTACCTGTCGATTTAAAATCAGACGCGTTCGTACAGAAATGGTACGCGTAGTATCGGGTGTAAAAAGGGGTGTTGTACAATTCGTGAAACGCCGAGATGCCGTATTCGGAGTTGTAATAATTTTGTACCGTGTGAAAATAAGTCGGTGTCATACCTTCGAGGAGGTGTGAACCGTTCAACAATATGTCCGCTGTGTCGAACGTGAATCGATCCTCGATCACGTTGCTGGACTGTGTCGGTATTCCGAAAAACAGTGACTTCACGGGATGGTTAAAGTTAGAAAGATCGAAATCGTTGTACCCTGGTGCGAGCTTTTCCCTGTTGGTCTGTGTCTGAGTGATGATGAAATCTAATTTCGTCGAGGTGAATCGTTTACGTTCCTGGGCGTCGAGGTACACGTAATTCCCGTACAGTTTAGCCGTGAACGGGGTATCCAGGTTTTTCTGGAAATTGACTCGGACCTCCACCTGGTGATACTGGAGAGCGACCATGGGAATGTACGAACTTTTCGTGTTGAAAAAGAATGTTAAGGGGATGAAATTCGTATTGTTAACCGAGCACTTGTTGTTAATCTCCTGGGACTTCGTGTACGTGTCCGCGAGGTAGTTTTGGTACACGTCGCTCATAAAGTCGAACGGTTGGGAATCGACACGCTGACCACCGATGTATAAATCGATGGTCGACCCCTGGAACCCTTCGACGAGGTTCGTTCCCTCGAACCAGAGACCAGTGAGTAAATCACCGTTGGATGGAATGACACATGCGTCCTCGGCGAATGAAAGCTCCTTGATAAACTTTGGAGCCTGTGCAAAGTTTGTGTGTCTCGTGTATTTGGACGTGAAGAGTGACGTTCCTTCACTGCTCGTGTAATACACATCCTGCGCGCCCTTGGCGACGAGCTGTATGAGTGCACCGGACATATCTAATAGGTGTCTAGATTATAAAAATACACACTTCCCCTGAAACGGGTTCTCGTCCTCCTTCTCCTCGGTGGCGTCGATCTTGAATCCACCCTGTCTGTACACTCGTAATCGTTTTTTATACATGGCAAACAGAATAGACCACTGATCGACGATATCGTAAATGTGTGGGTTGTTGTTTTTTCCAGGGGTTTCTCGCATCACGCGTCCGATGGATTGTTGGATGTCAGATTTAGGAGTCGCGAGGATGACGGTATCTAGTGTCGGAATGTCCAGACCCTCATGAGCTTGACTGAAGGTGGCAAAGATGATCTTCTTCTTCGAAGACGCTTCGAGGTCCACCTCTTTCATACCACCCATGTAAAGTCCAGAACTTTTTGGAAAACACTGATGAAGAAATTCACAATGTTGACGACGATCACTGAGTACGAGCAACTGCCTGGTACCACTCGACGCTTTTTTCACGAGGTTCACGAGCATCCTATTTCGTCCACGGTGTTCGACCAGTTCGGTGATCATGTTCACGAGTGATAATTGCCCGTTTCGAGTACATGGTGGTGGATTTTTAAACATGGGACACTCGTACTGGATCGGAAACACCTCGACCTGTTCCTGATTCTCACGCTCCACCGCAAAAAAGATGGGACCCATGAACCAATGAAGCACTTTACTCAGACCATCCTTCCTATGTGGCGTCGCCGAGAGACCGAATATGTGTCGGGGACACAGTTTAAACAGACTCTGACTGAACACTTTGGCACAGATGTGATGAGCTTCGTCCACAATGACTGTGCCGATACTGTCAAAGTCTCCGAACGAATACTCTTTGAGGGACAGTGACTGCAGCATGGCAATAACGAAATCACAGTCCACCTCTTTTTTGTTTTGTTGGACGACACCGATGCTCGCCCCGGGGCAAAACTGTCTGATTCGTTCTCTCCACTGATCCGCCAGGAACTGTTTGTGTACGACGATCATGGTTCTGTAGCCCAGCTTACACGCTATAGCCAGGGATACGGTCGTCTTGCCATACCCACATGGTAGAGAAAGGACGCCATGGCCTGCCCGAATAGCTGCGTCGAACGCTTCGTTCTGTCTGGTCTCGTCTCGGAGCTTTCCTTTGAATTCGACACGGGTCCGGGTGGGTTCAGGACGCTTGTCGTGCACTGGTGGTCCAGTCTTATCAACTCCGTAGAATCTTGGAACGCAGATTCCGCTCTTAGCCGTTCTGTAAACTTTAAAAGGTGGTGGAGGAAATCCGTACTCATTGTTCACGAGTGGTCTTACCGTAAGGTCCTTTTTAATTTCTTGGAATGGACCCGCTTCGATCAGGTACCCGGTCCTGGTGAGAACCGTCATGTACTCATTTAAAGGGGGCAAACTTTAAACAACTACAATGCCTACTGTTGACGTCGAGGAAAACATTAAAAAGCTTATAGGGTAAATATCGAACAGTTGACACAGGAAGTTTTCAGACTTCAGGGTATGCTTCAGACGTTCGAGGGTTCAAGAAAGGTGGCTTGAAGACGATCGACCTTCCTCAAGATCCCGCTACACAAGAAGAGAGTACCCAGGAAAAGCCGGAGTGAGTGCCTACGTTCCATACACCTTTAAAGTCTACGGTGACTTCCACTCGATCATCCTTTACGAGAGACTGCACGGGTCGTCCTTTGACTTCACACATCACTCTCCTGTATCGGAAAGGAACCTTCACCTTGAGAATTCGACCTTCGAGTGGGTCGTCTTTCGCATCATTCACGAGAAGGTGTCTTCGAGACGCGTGCATCCCCTCGATGATACCCACACACTTTTCTGGAATCACGAGGCGGATATATTTCTTATCGTTAAAGTCGTACATGGGTTCGTAGACGTTCGCGACGAACTTCATCGTCTTCTCCTATATACAAGTATGATGAGTAAAACTATAAGTAACAGAATGATGTGCGTGATCATGAACGGTTCATATGGACGCCTCGTTCCGAACTGTCGGTGACAGAATGAGCGTCCGACCTCGACGGCCGCTTCGATGCTCGAGTACGGTGTCTTCCTGGGTGACATCATGCCACACATCGCCACCTTTTTGGATTTCCCAAAGAATGGGAGTTGACCGTTGGTGTTCAACACACCTGACGACTGATCGAATTCCCACTGCGTCCCGTTCCAAGTGGCACCCCACCCGATTCGTATTTCCCTAGGCTGGACCAGTCCCAACTGTTCGATGACTTTCTCGAAGAGTTTTTCCTGATCCATCTGGACGATTTCTTCTGTGAGATGACATATGACACATGAGATTGTCTTTTTATCGGGAAGGACGATCGGTTGAAGACGAAGCTCCGTGTCTATGACGTATCGCAGGTCGCTCGGGATGTCCATCTCCTGGTCGTACTCCAACAAGATGTTGATCGCCCCGTACGTACTCGGGGCAACTTTATCGACGGCGTCCTCGCCCCAATTATCTTTCATGAGCGACACAGCGGGGGTGTTGTCGACGGCCAAAATGAGCATTCCCTCCTTCAGGACCAAACCGCTCTTAAACTGGGCCGCGAAGCCGTTGTCCAGGTACGTGACATCCTGAAGCTCCGCCCCGAACTCGAAGTGTACACCCGCGTCGACGAGTGCCTGCTCCATGGCGTCGCACATGATTTTTCCGGACCCCTTCTGTGTGTACGGAGAGGAGAGACCGACGTGATCGAAACTCTTGACAAACTCGTAAGCGGACATGACATCCCACGTGACACCGTCCATGATGAGAGTCACAGCCTCGATCAGTTGTTGACCCTTCTCAGAGAGTTCGCCGATGGCATCTTTGAGTGTCATGGTCTTATATTTCCACGGCATCGCCAAAACCTTGGTGGCCAACGCTGCGAGGGTCACGTAATCTTTCGCGGAGAGGTGTTCACGAATGATGGAATCGTTCTCCGTCGAAACTTTTTCGAAGAGGTCGTCCCATGCGATGCCCATCTCTTTGAAGAGACTCTTGGTGTTCACGAACGCTCGGTCGAAGACGATCCGGTGAGCGTGCATGTCTCGTGTTGTCGTGGACGGTTCCCACCACGAACCACCCGCGGACAATTTCTTGTCATAGACGAAGACGTCGTGGTCTGTGAATTTTTTCAGTTCCCAAGCGATGGACATTCCCGTCGGTCCAGCTCCGACGATGTGAATCTTCATTCTACTATTACGGCAGATATAAAATGTCACGCGTCGCCACGTAGAAGACGAGTAACGCGATCGTGAGCCAAGTCTGAGGTTCCATGTACTCACGTCCCTGGTAAAGAACGAAGATGTTCAAAAGGATGTGCATCGGCAACGTCTCGGGGCCGTACTTGATATAAAACCCCGCCGTGGCTGCACCGCTCAAAATGAGTGCATTGATGAATGACGTCTGTGTAGGTTTCCAGAGAAACCACGCGACGTACAAGAGGGTGATGTACGAGATGAATATCGATCGTCGACCAAACTCTCGAGGACTGTCGACGATCGCGAGTTTTTTACCCTGGATGAGGTTTGAAATCCAATGTGGACCTAAGACGAGATACGAGAGGTACATGAGAATGAACACTCGCCACATTGTTAATTTTACTTAAGAAATAAAACCCTCGTGTATAACAGGATGCTATGCGTTTCACATAAAGTTTCGATACCAAATCGAAAACTGAAAACATGGAAGTTTGCCGGAAAATTTCTGTGGAAGAACGCGGCTGTACAAAATAAATCCGAGCTCGGTCGATGGACCAGGGATCAACTTTTAGAACTCGGACCAACCTTTGTAAAACTAGGTCAAATCGCTTCGACGAGAGCGGATCTCTACCCACCCGAGTTTACGAAGGAATTGGAAACACTCCAAGATGACGTCCCTCCCGTGGAATTTGATACGTTTGCACATCATGATATTTTCAAAGAGTTTGACCCGGTGCCTTTCAAATCGGCGAGTATCGGTCAGGTACATATGGCGGTGCTACACAACGGGCAGAAGGTGGTGGTCAAGTTGAAGAGACCTGGTATCCTCGACATCATGAAGGAGGACACGGACACCATCAAGGACATCGTGAACTTCTTGGAGTGGATGGGTGTAGACACAGGGAACAGTTCGGGATATGTCTTAGACGAATCCATCGAGTACCTTTTGGGCGAAGCAGATTACCACCAAGAGATTGAGAATGCCCTCGAGTTTCGAAAAAGTATGAAGGGTATCGATTGGGTCAAGATTCCGAGAGTCTACAAAAAGTATTCGAATGATGAGATGATTGTCATGGAATATGTACCATCCACGAAACTCACTGAGATCAAGGATCCCAAGATCAACAAGAAGAAGATCTGTGAGGCACTCATCAATTCCTATGTCATCCAGACGATGGACAATGGCCTGTTCCACGCCGATCCACACCCGGGTAATTTAGGGTTTTCATCTAGGGGTAAACTTGTATTTTATGATTTTGGGTTGCTTGTACGATTGTCTGAAGAATTGAGGGATGGGTTTAAGAACTTGTTTG
>Ga0102963_1001497_pt1 | contig 10301 bp, 22 predicted proteins | sample SalPon2_C_H2O_MG_2_FD_84522 | JGI IMG/M metagenome (GOLD analysis project Ga0102963, IMG submission 84522) | Salt pond water microbial communities from South San Francisco under conditions of wetland restoration - Salt Pond MetaG SF2_C_H2O_MG | ecosystem: Environmental > Aquatic > Non-marine... | reverse complement strand
GGTATTATCCCAACCGTCAACCTTAACTATTCTAGTATATTTCTTGTTAATTTTAAACCAAAAATAAGTCTTATTGGGAGTAGGTGCGTCTTTATTGGTTTTAATTTCTAATGCGTTGCACCACCCATTAATCAAATCAATATGCGTATTTCGCATTGTTTCCTCAATAGAAGTATACACTATCAGAAAGGGTTTGTCAAGGCTAGGGTAAAAGTATTGCTACTAAATACCCTAGCACAAATGACAATATGAAAACTAAACTAAGAAATTTCCAGTTTTCTAACTTTATTTTTGGGTTCATCGACAATCTTCTTTAATGCAAAATCTACCATGAGAATACCATCGCTCAATGTTGTTACAGGTTTTACCTCGCTATCAACATCGTCAGGTAGTCGCACAATCCTGCGAAATTCTTGCTTACTTAATTCTTTTATCTGATAATATTCATCATTATGAACATAATCATTAGATAGTTTACCGCTCACAACAAGCAGGCTACCATCTTCATCATCAATAATTTCTAAGTTAAGATCGTCTTTCTTAACTCCCGGTACTGTGTATTGGAGAGTCAAAGTTTCTTCATCTCTAATAGCATCTACAAGAGGGTATCCTTTGTGCTTATTCACCCCTTTAAAAAAGGGCGCACCAAATACCTCATTACTAACCCTGTCGAACTCTTTAGATAGTTCGGAAAATAGATCGACTCTACGAGGAGCCATAGGATTTCTAGTTAAAATCATATTCATAACTTCTCCTTGTTATAATAGTAAAAAATTAGCCCACCACTGGTGGCACTAATCTATAATAGCAATATTTTACTCTGTGTCAACCGATTCTGTTTCTGCCTTAAATAAAGCCCTGAGAGTGTCTAGTTTAGATTGATTTTCATCCAACATAGAAACATAATTATCTAAGACCTCAACAATATCTGGATGCTCACCAACTCCAACACTATTTCGGAAGTATAAATCTAAAGTTGCAACTGCTTCCTCTATTTTTGCTTGATACTTGGACTCTAATGCTCTGTAAAACCGATTCATTTAATATCTCCCATAATTTCATAACTAAATATAAGTTGTTGTTTATTTAGCGGTAAATCTATTGATTCATAACCACTGTATACTTCAGCATATCTAGCCGATAGATAACTATCAGCACCACTATTAATCATAGGTTGAGAAGTGTTCATGTCAACCAAGCGATAATTTGGGGGCAAAGGAATCATATCTTTCATGCCATGATCATATGGCATCCAATACTGAACATCATCAGCATCTAAAATACCATAATCGCTCATGAATTTATTAGGATTGGCAATAGAAGAATTATCAACATGAAATTCTCCCCTAAATATCCCTAATCTATCACAAAAATAATAAATCTTTTGACCGTCTTTAGGTAGACAAAAACTAGCCAGTATCCATTTTCTAGTATCTTCCATTCTTCTATCCTTATCTGTAATAAATAGGCTGAAGAACCCATTCTAATTGAGGTTGATATATAACCTGCTGTTTCTTACAGAGTATTCCCCATGTATTTACTGCAACAGGTTTATTAGTATAAACTGGAACCCATTGATATCTAACATAATTTACCGGAATATTATATGTAGTATATGTTACAGTTGGTACTAACGGGGTTTCTATAACAGGATAGGTTGCTACTGTAGGAGAAGCAGCAACCCATTCCGCATGAGAATACCCAGTATTACAATATAATCCCAGCATAAATGCGAGGCCCAGCACTACCATTTTTCTTTTCATTTTTTTCTTCCCTTTCCTTTAGATTTCTTCGTTTTAATTCCTGATATAATCTTAAAGCCTTATCAGATTCATGGCTATTTAAAGTTCCATTTTCAATATAGTCTTTAACTTCTTCTTCTTTCCAAGGACTTGGATCAGTATAATAATATTCCCAAGTTTTCCATCTAACTCTACTCGTATCTATTTTTTCTACCGTATTTCCATTTTTATCTGTATATGTAAATTTAGCAATATAAAATTCTTCCGCAAGTAGTCCATCTTCTATAATAGTAAAATCGGCTGGTCTGTCATTAAAAGCCCAAATTCTAAATTTGCCCCAATTTTTAACCTGCTCACAAGTTTGTTCGTCAAATTGAGTTGGGAAAAATATATTGTCTACTGATTTGGCTACAACTTCTGTTTTCCAACCAACCCATTCTGCGTTACAAATAAATCCTATTGATATTCCTATAAACAAAAGAAAAAACTGATAAAATAATGTTCTGCAAACTGTTATGAGTATCATTAATCTGCCTCATATAAAAGGTGGGATAGTAAGGTAGGATACTCATATTATACACTATTTAATCGCTGTTATTATCTTCTATTAATTTTAGGAAGTTTTCAGTAGATTTTATCTGCTTGTCTACTTTTTCGGCAATATCTTCTATTTGTTGTTTAATATTTTTGATATTGTTGAGAGCCTCTATTTGTTCTTGAATTTGTTTTCTATTTAGGGTAACTGTAGTATTCATAATTTTATCTCATAAGGGTATGCTAAGGGGTGAATATCAATAGTATATTTACTATTGTTATACTTATCCTTTAACCATTCTCTAATATCTTCTACACTATTGAATGGGCCGAAAACTATTTTTTTTTCAAAAAATTCTTCGTAAGCAGATGATATTATTGCTATGTATTGGGGTTTCATCTATCATACCTACTAAAATATGTGTGAAAAACAATCTCTATTGCTATAATAATTGCTATAGTTATAAAAAGTTCTGTCATTTATTCTTAGGGTATTTACTTTTTAATAGGTCGGCTACTTGTCCAGCGGTAAACTGAACGGTATTACCTCCCCAGAAATATTCATTAACAAGATCAACAATATCACCAGCAATAGGACTATCGAAAAATAATCTGCAAGTACGAGGACTATATTCTTCCATTATGTAGATGCAAACATCTTCATAGAACATATGTTGCATCGCTCGGATTTTAGCCTCTCGCAATTCTTTATTGCTTTTCTTTTTCACGGGTTAATCCTTAGCATAGCGATTAGTTTGTTTCCAGTTTTTTCTGCACTATAACTCTTATTCTTAGAATCTAGTAGAATTCTATCAACAACCTCGCTATTCTTTTTAAGAACAATTTTCTTTGCTATCTTTTGTCCGTAGGTTTCTTCAACAAACGCAAGAACTTCGGTATTAAAATCAATAGTATCTGTCATACTAACTCCTTATAGTTATCAAGTTAAAACACTGACTCATAGTATCTAACATTTTATTGGATTGCATTTCAATTAATATAGCAATACCTTCTATAGCATTAGAGTATCTATCAACATCTGTAACACCCCCTATAGAATCGTTAAGCATATTTTCCACGATTGTGCGAAGATCATCCGCATAAATTGTTGTTCTTAGTATTTCTTGCTCAAGATCAAATCGGTCTTTCATATGATTCCTTTAGTCAAGAGTGTCCCAATTTATAGCCATAACAAGCCGACCATCTATTTTTAGAACATCACAAGGATATTCATCCCCAGTTTCTATATTGTGCAACAATACGTCGCAATCTTCCTGCAATAATCCTTTTTCTTTTTGTTCAAGTAAAAACTTCAATAAATCTTTCCATGTTAGTTGGTTTAACACTATCTCGCCCTTCTGTTTGCTCTATCAAGAATACGCTTAGTCTCTGTTGCATTAGCACTACACATTACAAGTTGTGGTGCTGTTTTATGTCCATAGTCCATGTAACCTACCATACGCTGTTCTGTCGAGCAACTTCTACAGATCATAGGTCTGTTGTATTCTATTAAAAACTCTGATCTTTCGGTATCAACTGAACCAAAACACGATACACAATTCATAAGAATGTCTCCAAGGTTTCACTCCATTATACCATAGTTATCGGCATTGTCAAGGAAATTCTTGAATCTCTTGCCTCAGTTTTATTAAATCCTCGTCGAAATAATACTGATATACAAGATAAAAATCTCTAGGTTTCCATTGATTGATTAATTCTTTTGTTGTTGGTTTTCGATCTTGGTTGTTTAGGACAGACAAAAATAATACAGATAATGTCAAAACCAACAACATTAGTTTATTCATCATATCCTATTGCATAGATCGTATCCAAGACATTGAGCAAATTCTATGATTTCTTCAGTCAGTTTAGTATCTATATCATACATATTGTCTAAAGATATATCTTTTTTATTAACTAATCCTAATCTAGTATTAGTATTACTCTTAGGAATTATGATGCTGGACGAACTATTAAACCCCACATAGTCCATTAGTTTTTTAAGTATGGGACTATCGTTTGATAAATCTTCAACTTTGTATGTCCATTCTGCTTTTTCTTGGCATATTCGATTCCACTTTAACCAATATTTCATAGCAAATTCAAGTCTTGTTTTAGACTTTATGTTTAAATTTCTCTTTATTTCTGCAACCACTCTGGGAGTATGAGTATAAATAGTAGGAAAAACTTTTAAAGGATTTCTAACCTGATGTAAAATAATATGACTATCCAGAGATAACCAAAAATTTTCATTTTTAATACTCATTTTGTCTGTTAGTCCTATTTTCCAACCTATTCCTCCGTTAAGTTGTATTTTTTCATGTCCAAATTCAATATCTTTAATGTTTGATGATATTAATTTTTGACTAAATGTAGAGCCACTTCTGCTACAGCTCAATATTATTAATTTATTTACCACACCATCCATCCTTTCAATATATTTGCAACTATAAATATATTAGTCACAATTGCTTGCAGTACAAGTAATGTTCTTATAAATGCAATACCATCACTTTGTCGGTCTGTTGTTCCAGATTTTTCTCCTAGTGCTTTGCACCAGATTTTCCAAATGTTCATAAGTTATACACGGATATAAACCTGCTGCTAGGATTTAAATACATATTCCAGCCTTTTTTATGCATACCTTTATGTAGACCAATATGCTCCGATCCTATACTTCCATCATATTGTGAAGATAAAAATGCCTGTGTTTTATAGACACCCAACCCGCCAAAACAAGAGTAAAAAGGTATCGGGTTTGAGCCAACTTTAGGATTAAAATTACTAAACCAAGAAAGATTGCTGTTTTTCTCTTTAGAATCTATCCAGTCATTTATTCTAACGGCAAAAGAATCGTAGTGTGATATTTTCAAATTAGACGAATTTCTATTAATGAACATAGAATATGAACCCATACCCCCAGCTTTTTCTATATGGTTTAACCAGTATATACTATTGTATATGCCATCGACAGAGAATCCCCTATCAGCATCAAGGTCTAATACTATTGTATAGTCAAAATCTGAACAGTTTCTATTTACCCAGCTTAAACAGATATTTCTATAATTTGCTAATGCTAATGTTCTAGATAAAGACGCATCAGTAAGATATCCTTTCCCTAAATCATTTAAAGATATCTCAAATTTTTCACTCTTATTCTGAGACAGTATTTCTTTTGTGTGATCTTTAGAATCGTTTTCATAAACAAACCATCTTAGGTCATCATTAACAAGACTATTAATACGGTCTATAGAATCTTGCATTTGTTTTTCACACTGTCTGGCTAATGCAACTACTGCTATTTTTGAATTCTTAGATATATTTTTACCAATATTAACCTTTTCTTGATAAGATTTTAAAAAGTCTGGATGCGGAGGCCAGCCATATTCGATACCTTTGTCTATATTTTGCATGTGTAAACCAAAATTTTTGCCAATTGATTCTAGATTTTTATGGTAGGATGCCTTTTCTCCATACTTTTTGTAATGGAAAAATAATCTAGTCTTATCACTAATGTTATTTTTTCTACAATATGGTTGGTAGAACTCTTTAGTCTCTGGATATAAATGTGCATATAATTTTGCATCAAAATCTTCCTCTACATATTTAGAACAATTATCTATTAGTAGAGGTTTTGAGAGTTTGTAATCTAACTTATGTTCTGTTTCCCAACAAATATTCCTATTAATCAACCCCATATGTTCATTATAAATATTTGGATAGGATTTATTTTTGGTGGATTTGATAAAATCTTTATTGATGATTTCGAGATCAAATCTATATGCGATCAAAGAGATAACTTTATATACATCATCTAGCAAATCTTCGTATCGAATCAGTACATAATTTTTAGCAATTTTTGGAAGAACATCTTGTAGATATTCTATTTTGTTTTTTCTTAGTTCAAAAATATTTTTATATCGCTCACCAGTTAGCCAATTTCTATCTTCCATTATTTCTTCGTTATATCTTGGCGATTGTTTATTGTGGTTTATAGAATACCATTCATTTTTAAAAAAATTGTCAGCGTCGTGATTAATTTCTGGTATATGGTGCTTATATTTTAGTAGAGATAATGAATAATCGTAAAAATTACGAACAACACCTATAAATAAAGTATTGTCGCCATGTTTCTGTATACTCTCATTATACCAGCCCCCAAAAAAATGTTTATTTCCAAAATTTTTCTCACGTAATACTGGCAAGTTGAAGGCTGGATTTCCCTCACCACTAAAATCTTTTATGGTTCGTTTTGCGTTATCATAATAATAAGACTTTCCCGAGCATATAGCCTCAAGCCAATTGGTTCCGCTATTTCTTTCGCCATAAATTTTAATATTCTCTATCATAAGCTACCATCCTCATCTCTATCTAAAAAATAGCTTTTAATGTTATTGTAAGCACATTGTGGTGCATCTTCATGCCATTCCCATACACCATTGTGCTTTACAATATATTTTTGGTAATTATGTCCACCAAGCACACTCTCATACCTATTATTGTACATTCTATTGTGTGTTTGTCCATGATATAGATGATCTATTTCTGTGTCAATATAAGAATATGAACCGTCAACAATATTTTTAGCTTTATGATACCAATTATAGGTATCTGTTTGATGTTTTAAATAATCTGGAAAGTCTTGATTTTGAAAAGCGTTTGCCATAATAGTATCTGCCATACCTAAAACTTGATTATCTAAAAATTTAATTTCATCTAATATTTCTCTACGACCAGCCCAAGCATAACCAGATGCCCCACCGGGAAAACAATAGCATCTATTTTTGGTCGATATATTTCTTGTGAAATTTGGTTGCAAATGATATACATGCAAAAATAATTGAATAATTTTGTATTGTTGTAATTGATGTTCTATTTTTTCTAGCAACCCTAAAGGATTAGATATAACATCGCAATCTACCCATGCAACATTGTGGTATTCTTTTGGTAATTCTTTAAGGCCGATATTTAGCAGTGCTTCTTTTTGCCACAAAATATTTCGATCATTGCCTTCTATGCGAATAGCATTTTTGTGTTCTATAAAAAAATTACCATCTAGAGACAGTTCTACAGGGAATAGGTCTGCGAACTGATTTACATTACTGGCAAATTTGGTATAATTCTTTTCTTTAGATTTGTAGCCACAGGGGTTAAAATATGGAGTTATTACTGCTAATTTGTTATTAGTAGTTTTTGTGTCTCTGATTGATAATGTGGGCTTATGATAATTGATTAGTTCTTTTTTATTTTGAAATCTACCTAATGCACGACCGTAAAGATGCCAATGAAAATACATCCTATGTCTATCGTCTATTTTATGCTTTAAACAATAGTCTAATAAAAACGGCAAAACATCTGGATATGATTCCATGTAAAATAGATAATCAAACTCTGGATCAATATCTTTTTGAGCGTAAAATTGTTTTATATCTGTCATATGATCTTCATGCACCATTTGACAACTTCTGATCTATGTTTTAAATGATCAACAAATCTAGTGTGAATAGCATCATCTGTGTCAATATATTCGTTATGCGGTAAATTATACACCTTATTATTGGATGAGTTATGTTTTAATGTAGAGATCGACAGAAGAATATCCTCACCATTTCCTTTTGGCTTTGCTGTTGGGAATTGTTTATTAAAATCATAAATATATGGTAGTGTTTTTATTATAGAATCTCTGTGTGTCATACAGCATCTTGTTAAAACTATTGGGGGGTTGGTGTCATTAGTTTCAATTTGATAATTTAGGAGACTGTCTATACCTCTACCAAATAGTCCATGAATTAAGAATTTATTCTCGCACCAATATTTATATAGCGTATTGACAGTGTATTCGTTAATAAATATATCATCATCAATAAATAATACAGAATCTTCTTTTACTAATGGAACGAAAGAAAATCTAGAAAATAAACTTAAATCTTTACTGGTATTAATAACGTTTACTTTGTGATGATCGTACTTAAATGTAATTGATGGGTTGTTATTGATCACAATAATATCTTTGATAACATCATAATGTGTATAAAAACTTAAAGAATCTATTACGTTTTCTGTTCTAGCCCAATTTAATAACACTAAAGATACTTTATCTTTTACTAAATTATGCTTACTAATTGATGGCTGATATTGATGCGTAGTAGTATGAATAAGACCGCCGTATGCCGCATAGTGATAATACAACCTGTGCAAATCGTCTATATTATTGTCAATGCAATATGGTTGGCAAAAATTGTTAGTTTGTGGATTTAATTTAGCATACTCAATAAAATTAAAGCTATGATTAATTTGATTGGTTTCGTAGAATATCTTTATATTATCCATTTATCAGCACCAAACCAATATGTTACATTGTCTTTGAGACACTGGTTGTCATAAATCTTTTTAATTCTTGGGTTTTTGTTTTTATTTTGAAATAATTTTTGACCCTTTGTGTCCATAATCATTTCATCTTCTCTATTAAAGTGTAGTAAAACCACACCAGAATCTAGCCATTGATCTTGTTGGCCTATAAAGCTGCTTGTTTCTAAGTTTTCTAAATAACTATTTAAAGACCTACCAACAATACCGCAGCCAGTAAAATCAACCGCTGGAATGTCAGTTATATTATTGTGTACATTATGAACTATTTTATCAATACATAATTGCATTATCGTGGAATGTTTTTCAGCACCCATAAAAGCATTGAATATAGCATGGCCGGTTGGACAATAATTATTTAAATCTACAGCAGCAATAAATTTAGTATCTTCTCTAATAAAAGAATCTATATCACCTATGCATAATGTGTCAATGTCACAATAGAATCCCCCTAATTGATACAGAATACATACTCGCCATAAATCTGCTTTAAAAGCACCTATAATAATTTTTTTATATGCCGAAAGAACGTCGTTATCAAAATTATTTTTGATAAAATTTTCACATTCATCATCATCGTATAAAAAGTATTTGTAATTTTTGTTTTTTTGCTGCCAAGTGCCAGTAATTTCTTTTAGTTCATTGGTAATGTTTTTTGTTTTCCATGTTTGGAATAATTGCTTTGGTATTGACATACATTACTCCGAATATAGTTCTTTTTTTCTTTGCTTTAAAAAACTTATAGTAGCATCAAAGCAGGACTCACAAAGATCAACATGGTATGTATCTCCATCTTTGTTCGATAAGTATCCCCACGCCGCAGATAATGTCGCACTTTCTGTACCATATGTTTCGTTAGTGCAACATTCTCCACAAACATCACAATAGGTTGCTTGTGTATTTGCTAATTTATTTAACACAGTTGCATCCTCACTCATTATTTGTTTAGCAATTTTTATTTGATCATCCATTTTTGCCTCTACAATTATCGCAAAGTGTCGTTATCCATCCCTGTTTGTTGGGACTGCCGGGACAACCGCATCTTTCGCAAATTTTATAACTCATTTCTTCTGCCATATCGACAACGCCTCTAATATAATCATCACCGCCAATATAGTAAATTCTAAGACCACCCCACTTTTCTTTTATCTGATCAAACGTTACGGGGTAATAATCTGATTTTTTATTCTTTTCGTACTGCTTAATTCGATAGCAAACACTAGAGATAATATTATACCAGCCAATATTACACTCTATACCAAACGCCATGCATGACTCCATAGGAGTTTTATCTTTGTTTGCAAATAGGTCTGGATACTTTTCGTATAATGTATCCCAAGATTTTTCAGTCATTTCAATAAACTCCACACCTTTATAACTAAAACTATCATTACAATAACAAGTACCACAGGAGCGATAAAGTGGTGGAGCATGATATCAGAGCGTAAATGGATAGCGTAATAATCACTAATCGCATTATCTATCTCTCGCTCACTATATCCTTCACCCTTTAATACCCAGTGTACTTGTTCTTTGGTCAACTGATCCTCAGACCAGTATCTCTTTGCCATGTTTAAAAGCCTAGCATCATCATCAATATTCCTATACATTTTATCATAAGTCTTTCTCCCGCCTTATGTTAAAATAAAATAGGGGTTT
>Ga0102963_1001494_pt1 | contig 10312 bp, 7 predicted proteins | sample SalPon2_C_H2O_MG_2_FD_84522 | JGI IMG/M metagenome (GOLD analysis project Ga0102963, IMG submission 84522) | Salt pond water microbial communities from South San Francisco under conditions of wetland restoration - Salt Pond MetaG SF2_C_H2O_MG | ecosystem: Environmental > Aquatic > Non-marine... | reverse complement strand
TATTCGATGAACTGGCGAGACTGCTCAGGGTTGAGAATACCGCCGTCATCGGTTGTGCTATCAACTACGCCTAGTGTTCCGTGTGTTGGATTGGAAACTTCACCAATACCACCTGAAACTACTACGCCTGCTGTAGCTGCTTTCTCTAGGATTTCGTCTGACATTTCTGTTTTCACCTCCTATTTAATTACCGATATAGGTCAGCGGATTTGAGGAAACGACCGCCCCACATCGACTTTTCGGTTTTTTCTTCCTGAACGATCCCGCCAAGATCGCCAGACTTGCGAACGGCTGTGTCAGCTTCTACAGCATCAACACGCCCTTCAAACTCTGTTACATTGCCTTTTACAGTTGTTACTTCCTCTTGTACGCCGTCTAGAGACTTCTTCATCTCTGCGACCTGCTCTGCAATGCCCTTAACTACTGCAGCTAGATCTCCTAGTGAATCTGCAACAGAATCCTTGATCTCGCTGACAGCCTTTGCCAAGTCATCTGTGCTGCCTTCTTCATTAGGAGTTGTGGACTTTTCGACTACCTCTTCAGTTGTGGCTTCTTCTGTCTCTTCTGCCTTTTCTACTGTCTCTTCGGCAGAGTCCTCAACAGCGTCCTCTGACTTCTCTACAGTCTCAGCATCTTCTGCTGTATCTTCTGCCTTTGCAACTTCTTCTGTTGTCTCGTCGGCAGCTTCCTCAACAGCTTCTGCTTCTACTGCAGCGTCCTCTGACTTCTCAATTGGAGCAGCCTCTTCTGAAGACTTTCTATTTAGAATTCCCACGTTATTTCCCTCCTTTTCAATATTTTCGTCAGCAATTGACTTGGCTATGTCTTCGTCAATCGCCTCATTTTTATCAGATTTTCCATCTGAAACCTTTTCAAATGATGTAATCAGGGACTTTACGACCTCTGCTTTATTTACATCGTTACTTTCTACAAAACCAATGTTTGTCATATGCTTGTTGCATTCTGGACAACCATATTCTGACTTGTCACTTAAGATAACATTGTCGCTTGTTGAGCACCAATATACATTTTCAAGGTAGTTCTTTTCTACCTTTTCTTCTGTAGCATTAAACTTTTGTACAGAGACAATGTTAGAGTCTGGATTTGCTGGATTATCAACAAGTGAAAGCTCATAAAGATCGTAGTCCTTGATTACCCGAACTGGCTTATCAAGTTGTTTGTTATACATTTCTTCTGAGTCATTGATGCTTCCACCAATTGAGAATCCAGTAAGAATACCTTCGTTAATTTTGTGCCAGGTATCTTCTGCACCTTTAGATACATAAACATCTACATAAATACCATTGTAAAACTGATCACTATTTTTATCAAAGTATTTGTCTTGCTTAAATGAAACAACCTTGCCTACTGCAAGTGGAGTATGTTGCTCACGAACATTTCCGCGAAACTCATCGAAAGCTTTTGCTGAGGCATCAGAATTTACAATATCGCCTTGTTTATCAATGCTGTCTGTTGTAGCCCAGCCTGAAACAATTCTTCTATCTTTATCTACCTTACTGATAGGCATACGGACGGAAATATTGTTGCCGTCTGTGCTCCAATAAGCTTTTTCAAAATTAGCCATATCAAACCCATTATATACTATATTTATAGTATTTTATCACAATTTAATAAATTTATGCAGTTATTCTACCTTCTCCGCCTGGATTTCTTCCAGTTTCTGTTGCGGAGGAGTCGGTAGCGTTATTTTGTCGTTCTGTATCTCTTTGTCTATTTCCTGACATTTGTGTTCTTGCTTCTGCTCTTTGCTGTGCCGTTAGTTCAACTGGTGACTGACCACCATCCCGTACAGGCATTCCCATTCTTTGTCTTACTTCATTTGGAACAATAACCTGAGTCTTAAGGTATCTTTCATCAATCTGGCTTTGTGTATTTTCATCTGTTAATGTAAATTCATTTAGCCTAAAGTTGAACATGTCTGTTTTTTCTTTTACTATTTTATTAATTACCTTTTCAAGTGTTCTTTGTGCTGGTCGTGCAACTTGCTCTTTAAATGTACGATCTGATGCTAGTGCAGCAGCAATAGACATTCCTTGCCCTCCACCAACTTTTGATATAGGTGTTTGGTGAGCCATAAGAATATCTTCACGATTAGACTTACGATACTTTTCGAATGAACCCTCTTGTACCCCATTTTCAATTGGCTCCATATTGAACTCTACCTTGTTATCTCCTGTGTCTCCAGGAAGTGGTATGTAGAGTGTCCTATGGCTTTGTCCTTTAAGTCCAGACTGAAGGAATCTAAATAGCTTGTCTTCTGCGTCTGTACTTAACTTTGCGCCTTTAAGAGTAACGATATATCGTGGTACTGCCTTATTCTCAAAGTAGTCAATATTGTAACGACCAGCGAGTGTGTCACCAACTAAAGATGTAGAGGCAGCCAAAATATCTGGGACACCATAATAACTATTACGAGGAGTATATTTCTTAATATGAATTAGCTCATTTGGTCGTGGATCTGTTGTTACATTGTTTGGTGTTTTTACATCCTGGAAATTTCTAAAGAATACTGTTCTTTGATTAACTACCTGAATATATCCGTCACGCTCTCTTCTAACACGAATAGTTGTTGCAGGGATATGACCAATATATCCTATTTCTCCAGATGTTGTTCTTCCTACCTCAATATATCCATTACCAGTTGCTTCATAATCAGTAAAAGCTTTTTCAAGAACGTGAGTCAAAGTATCTTCGTCATTAAGATCTTCAAGCCATTCCATAACAATGGACTTTGCTCTATCTGCCTTTCTTTGAGCACGCATTCTTTGATCATCGTTCCCAGCATCTTCAATTCTGTCCATAAGGGTTGGTGTTGCTTCTAAATGATATCCAAGGCCAACAATGTTTGATACCTTGGCATTTACTGCTGCGTGATTGGCAAAGTTTGTTTCATAGAAATTAGCGAGTTCATCAAGATTATATGGTGGAACAATAACGTCAAATAATCCATATGCAGTTGTAATGTCCATGTCTGGAATTAACTGCTTAGACTTTGCTCCATCTTGTCCTGTCCAAACTTTATTTAGTCTAGAAACACGACGCTTAAAGTTCGGATGAAGACCAGTATAGGACTTTACTGTTTCTGCATCAGCATTAAATGGGTCAAACTTTGATATCTTGTTTGATTGAGGATTGTCAATTCTTGCTCTACCCTCATAGTCGTCATTCTCCATGTGCTCTTAATCCTTTTGCTGCGTCATACCATGCACCCAAATCTGTTTCACTAGGAATATATCCTTGACTCATTCTGTCAATTTGTTCTGAATGCTCTTCATCGGTGATTCTTCTTACGCCTGCTTTAAATTCTGGCTTGCCTTCTGGAAATCCATAATAGGCTGCGGCTTTAGTAATTTTAGCCATTGCCTGAATATCTCCATTACGAGCAGGAATATTCATAACATTTCCATTTCCATCACCAGCAAGTTTTCCGTTGGGAAGTTTCCAGACATAAATTCCATCGTCACCTTGCTTTTCTATTACAGTTAGCTTTGGACTAGAGGATGCCATGTCAACAATTGTACCATAATTAGCATGACTCAGCTAGTTTTTGACACTAGATAGGTCACCGATATCAACTATTTCGCAAGATCCCGCAACACAGCTTAGCTCTTGTGATCCAGTTGTACCGTCTTCTGTCTCGTACACAGTAAGCATTTCCCATGGAATATTGTTAGGCATACCCTTTAGTGCCTCTTCATACTCCTCTTTAGTACAAGATTGATATGGTGCTTGCTTGTAGGAGTGCTCAACTGCTGGCAAGAATGAAACCCCACCAATTTGGTCAAAGTTGTCATACACCCATGCTCCTACGCTCATCCACTCGTCTTCATGAACATTGATGGTTACAGATGGGTTGTGCTCTGTCCAATGATTACGATAGGTCTTCCATAGTTCTAGGTGATCAATGGCTGAGATATCTTCTGTAACTACCGCGTTCTTTGGAGCCTTGACAGGGAAGTAGAAAACAGTTGTATCCTTTGGCTTCATTACATCTGGCTCATTTGGAATACCACAATCAATAAGGAACTTAGTTAGTGGATCTTTGTTATCTCCACGGACTGATCGAATGTAATGCTCTGAATACCATGGGTGAATACCGCTTGATACTCCTGTCAACTGAGAAACTGTTCCAGAAGGCTTAACGCAGGTAACAGACATAGACTGATTGATGCCAAGCTTTTCTGCTTCCTTCTTATTTGTTTCTACTGCTGATTCACGGAGATTGTCTAGCAACTTAGATAGATTGTCACTATTGTTTGAAGTTAGTTTATTTCCATAAATACCTGTGAGAGATACACCAAGAAGTCTTTCCTCTTCGCAGTTATCCTTCCATGACTTACGAACGTACTTAAAGTTTGTAAGAGTAGATTGCCAGGTTCCAAAAATAGAAGCAAGCTCTACCTTTTTCTTAAGATCTTCTTCTGTGTCAGATGCTTCAATGATGACCTCAGTTAGATTACAGAACTCGTTAGGTCGTAGAAGAATCTCACCACATGGGTTTGTTCCTGCTACCTTAGAAGAATCACGACGACCAAAGCTATCAATGTGCTTGCGAACGCTATCAAGGTTATAAATTCCTCGTTCCCCTGATTTTGACTCATAAAGGTTTCTCCACTCACGCAAGAATTGCGCTGTATTTGGCTTCATGTTGTAAACAGCAGAGTTATTTGCTAGGGCACGTTGCCCTTCATTTTCCCACCAGTTTCCGCTCTTTGCCTTTGCCATTTCAAAGTCATCAAGATTGGATAGTGAGATAAGTGCGGAACGACGAACGCCGCCTACAACAACTACTTCTCCTATTTTACACATAATATCGTGTGCTTCAATTGGCTTAAGCTTACGGCCTGCTGCATTTCTAAATACATCAACAGTGAATTGGAATAGCGCATGTAGTGGCTCTGGGCCTGACGCACGACCGCCAAAAGTCTTAAGCCTTGCTCCTGCTGGACGCACTTTTGTCATGTCCCAATTAGGGATCTGTCCTTGATACAAAAGAGCAACAAGTTCCTTGTATGCCTTGGCCCAACCAAGCTTAGAGTCTTCAACAACAATAGTTGTTTCTGTTGGGAATAGTTGTTCTGCTACAGCAGGTAGTTGATCTGTGTACTTCTGCTCAACACTAAATCCAACACCTGTTCCATTCATCAAGATATACATTGCTTCATCAAAAGATCTTGGACTATCAACAGCAATGAATGAGCAGTTATAAGCAGCAATGTTGTCGCGCTCAAGTGCTGGTCCTGCAGTCATCATGGCACGCATGGAAGGCATGATCTTGTGATTGATAATGGCATTACGAACATCGTCAAAAATTGGTGCATTATTTTTATATCCATAGTTATTGACAAGATGATTCTTCATGAAGTTCATAAGTCTATCGACTGTTTCCACCCATGTCTCTCGCCTGTTTTCTTCCTCAATCCACCTGGCGTATCTGCTGATGTGGATGAAATTTCTGTAGTGATCGTTGATAGATCCTTTATCGTTAATGAGAGACAATTAAAAACACTTCCTTTGTTAGAATTATGAGTGAGATATAATTCTATCAGAATTTTAAGGAGAGTCAACATGGAACTAACAATTCAAGAGGTACATACTTATAACAATTTGGTAAACAATGGTGAGGCAGAACCTCTTGATTTACCTGGCTGTGACACAAGTGAATTCGGGGGACTGGTGATACCTAGACTAGATGACAATGATCGTGTATACTTCTACGATCTTGCGTCAAATACACATGTCTACCCAGGAATAAACACAGTAGAAAAAATCAAGAAAGCTATTGACAAAGTAAAAATCAAGGAGTAAACTGTAGGGTGGTTTGGGAGGGGAAGGTATTACTAATAAATAACTTTATAGTATTTAGTATATAAATATATATAGAGAATTTACACATCTTTGAGACATTTCTGCTATGTACATTTGACATTTCTCCTGATATTCTGTATTCTTAATAAGTTGCCGCCGTCAGGAGGAAACATGACGAAAACGAAACTACTAGGAGGTATTGTGGGAATTATGATGTTGTTTGCTACCCCTGCTTATGCCTCTGATGCGGTGAATGCTAAGTCATCACCAACTGCGACGGTTAAAGTCGTATACCTTAGTCATGAGCATAAGTATGCTAGGTCTAAGGATGCTGACGATATGAAGGGCTATGAGCCATCTTTGTATCGCGGTAAATGGTTCGATAACAAATGGGAAAATTCTCGTAAATGCATTATGAAGCGTGAATCCCGTTTTTCTTATCGGGCTGCCAACAAATCATCCTCTGCTCGGGGAGCCTATCAATTCTTGGACTCTCAATGGAGAGATGGGCTTGTCTGGATGATGTTGAAGGAATCCAAGAAAACAAAAGATGGTTTATCAGCCGAAATCAAGACTTTGTTTGATAAACCTATTCATAAATGGTCACGGTACTATCAAGACCGTGCTTTTTATACCGCTTGGCAAAATGGCAAGGGTAAGAAACATTGGTATTACCCTGGTCATAACTGTTACTAAAAGATTAAGCGGGGCAGAAACCTAATTTATAAGGTGGCAACATTCTGCCCTGCTTTTTCTATTGTTCTCTAATTTGATTTATTACTTCGTCCCATTCAGATCTACGAACTTCCATTGTCTGATATTTTTTAATGCCTTCTAGATTTCTCTCTATGTCTTCTTTTCTTGTATTTGGATTTAAAAACTCCTCTGAATGCTGTAGCCACTCGTCTTGATTTCTTGCCACTCTTCCTACCCCTTGCCGCTCTAAAAGCTCGTATTCTGGACTCCAGGACGCTATAAATGGCACACCCGCTGCAGCATATTCCAATCCCTTGATGGAAGACTTTGCATGATTAAAGCCAACATCGTTCAATGGAACAAGACCAACATCCATTTTTCTAAAAAGACTTGGATAATTACTAATTTTTTCCATAGGTTGTTTTGTTGATTTTACAGATTTTGGAATTCCTAATTGATTTCTTGCTTCTTTTGCATTTTTAATTGCTCCAGAGTGGTGAAATGTTAAGTGATTTTTTTCTAAGAAATTTCCAAACCATGGTGATAGTTGCTCAAGATCATTAGACCTCCAAGGTGTTGCCCCTACCCAACCAAACTGAGGCAACCAACGTGAGTGATCTTTTCTTTGATTCCATCGTGGTAAGTCTATGCCATTACGGACCATGTATACATTCTTATACCCCTTTTCATTTTTATAAAAGTCATACAAAAACGGGGTAGAAGTAATAATAGCATCAGCATTTTCAATAATGTACATATAGTGATCACGATTATTTCGTGGATTAACTTCTGGATCTGTCATTTGATATGCAAGGTTTGATTTAGCCAGCCCCTCAAACCAGTCATCAATATCTACTACTATTTTTTGTCCCATCTCTTTTGCTTTATCAATTTTTTCAGCTATTGAACCAAGCATTATAAGTTTTAAAACAATAACATCCCACCCATGTATTGCTTTGTCACCTTTTACAAGCAAACCTAGACCATGATCGTCATTCCACCCTGGAAAGCCCATTCCAGTTTCCCAGCCAGCCTTTTCAAGCTGCTTCATTGGCAACCAACATCTATACCAGGCGCACCCGTTTGGTTCTACGGGAGGGCTTGTAATTGTAAAGTCATATGTTAAAAATGATACTGTTGGTTTAGCCACATTTTTCCAATCGTTTGTCATATTCTACTACAAAAAAGTAAAATATGCTAGACAGGAGATCCTTCAAAAACTTCCCATTGAACATTTGTAAATACATCTGCACCATTTGAATACAAAGACATGGTAGAAATATCTTCAGTTACTGAAACTGAAAGACCGACTTGATTTTTATATTCCACGTCTCCATCAATTGTGTATTCATTTGGAACTAGGATGGTTGTTGCATCGGCCCAAGCTTCAGTTCCAATGCCTCCAGGACTTTCTATATCTTGCCAAGAATTACTTACGCTAGTTTCTGGATCATAAGAAATCTGCCACCATTTTTTAAACAATTGTTTAGAAATATCATTTACTGACTGTGTGTACCTATACTCTCCAATGTTGTTAAATACCATTCCAGAATACAACTCTATTCTTCCAGTTACGTTGTCAAACTCTATTGGATCAAGCAAGGATATATTTATTCCAGTCCACTGTCTTGGGTAAAATATCGGATTTTCTACTTTATGAGAATCTTGATAAAATATTAAGTTTTTGTATTCTTTTCCAGTTCTGTAGTCATATGCCACAAGTTTTGCTCTAGTTTTATTAGATTCTGGTTGCAAGTAAAAGTCAATGTCTACTGTATCGCTTTTTATTTTTGCAATTTTAAAAGGAGTTTCTGGAAACGTTGCGAGAGGATACCTTCCCCAAAATTGCATCCCACCAGTTTGATAGTCGGCTTCCTTGTTTTTATTGATAGGAAGAAGGACTCCTCTTTCATATTGTGAATCATACGGATTTACATAAATTCCAGAATATTCTGTAAGATAAAGGTATGGTGCTGTTTCTTTAAATATAGTAAATGGATTTTTATTTTTATAATTAAACAAATAATTTGTTCTTGCAAATGGATACATATCATTTGCATACTTTGTACCAATTGGATACCCCGCTGTTTTATCAAAGGCCAATGAAGCAAGCTCTATTCTTTTTAGTTGCAAGTTTTTGTATAAAGTTCCACGAATTTTAACTTCTAGATGCAAGCCTATGTAATAGTCTTTAAAGTCTGGTGTTTTTGGTGGAAAGATTATTGTATTGTCGCCAACTTCGTATTTAGTATTTTTATAATTAGAACTATCAAATTCTACAACATTGTTGTACGATATATCATTTATGTTTACAAAACTTGAATAAGACTTCTTACCAACCTCGTCACTTGTTTGGAAAGAAACAAAAGCATTGACATTTGAATCAAATCTAGTATTTGGTATATCTCCTGGTAGCTCGTTCTTTAGTTCTAGATAATTTGCACATCCAGTCAACAAAATATCTGACAGACTTGTGTAGGTTCCATACGATAATTTTAAAGCACCATATGTTAAGATTTCATTTAATGTTTCATCAACAATAGATTTCTTGGGCATATCTATATTAAGTTGAAGCATATCTAAATCATAGTTTTCTTCTCCATATTCGTTAGTAACATATTTTCCAAAAAATGAAAGGGGCTGATAATCTTCCCAATATCCAGTAACTCCGATATCAAAATCTACGATATAGTCTTTTTCTGATGGAAGAAGAGAATAGTTAGCTATGTATTCTATTAAGTCTCCAGCAACGTTAGATGTGCCAGATATTTGTTTTATAAAGGAATTTTCAAAATATGTTGACAAATCTTTTTGATAAAAGAATGCATTGTTAAAATGTACAGCATATATTCTTCCACCAAACGCTGCATCTTCGTATCCACCGATGTTTAACGATATATTGTCTAGTGATGAGAAAAAGCTTCCTATTATAGAATATTTTGAAGATTGAATATCCTTGATATTGAGTCCAGCAACAAAGTATTCTGCATCATCAATTTTTTCATTGTACAAAACAGTTTCTACACCAGAAGAAGAATAAAAGCTATAGGTAAGCCAATTTAGTTTTAAGGTTACCCCTATTCTTTCTCCAGTAGACTTGTTTCTAAAATGAAAAATTGGCTGATCAAGAACTGCAGAATTTGGAGATTTAAAAGCACCAGAAACAGATTCTAATCTTTCATCAAGTATGTTTATGTTGTCATAATAAATGCTAACGTCTGAATATAAAATATCTTCATTAAGAAATATTTCGTGCGTTTCGTTATACCAAGTATCAGAGGATAGGCTTCCCCAGGTATTTGTTCCGCTATTGTATACTTGATTCCAATTTAGAAATATTTCATATTCATAAAGCGGCCTCATTGTTAAATATGTAAATTGATCTGTATCTATATCGTTTGCCCTTTTATTTTCACTATACCAATCAAAAGCATTAAGAAATCTTGAATTTCTTTTTAATTGAAATTCTGGAAGTTTATATTCTGGACTGATTAAGTGTGTAGATGTTGCTCTCAAATTATTTGTAAATCCAGACCTCCAAGAACTTATATCTGGGTATATAGAGTTTGCTGCGTAGTTTGCAAATGGATAATCAATAAGGTACGAGTTTGCAGAGTATGTGTCACTTGACAGATCGGTATTTTTAACACCTTGACCAAACACAAACCTTCTTTTAGCCATTTCTAAAGGAATTGCGTATGGAAAAATTGAAAGGCAGTCAATTTCAAGCGGGTTAATAAAATCACTACCGTATACGGCTATCCAGTCTAGATCATCCCCATTTGAG
>Ga0102963_1001491_pt1 | contig 10315 bp, 6 predicted proteins | sample SalPon2_C_H2O_MG_2_FD_84522 | JGI IMG/M metagenome (GOLD analysis project Ga0102963, IMG submission 84522) | Salt pond water microbial communities from South San Francisco under conditions of wetland restoration - Salt Pond MetaG SF2_C_H2O_MG | ecosystem: Environmental > Aquatic > Non-marine... | reverse complement strand
ATCAAACACACGAATTGGAGGCCCACTTATTAATAAAATTAAAGGTGAGGTTACATCTTTAATACGCGAAAATCAATATGATTTTTACGAATTAGAACCATTTGAAGTTCAAGAAGTTTTATTGGATAAAAAATTATTTGAAGGACAAGGAGCATTAAACACCAAATATTACGGAGCAATTCGTGGTAGATTTATAAATGATTCAAATCAAGCAGTTCTTGATAATGGTGGTAATGGTTATGTTTTACCAATGGACTCACATATTAAAAATTATCCTGTTATTGGAGAAGTTGTTGTGTGTACAAATTTTTTAGGTAGAACATATTATACCAATATATTGAATTGGAGTAATAATCCAAACAATACTATTCAAGCAGGAATATCATCAAATCAAAAAGTTAATTTACCAGCACAACCACAGATTACAACAGACTTACAATATGGAAACCCGGTTGTATCAGAACCTGGTGATGTAGTGATTGAAGGTAGATTTAATAATCACATTACATTAGGTAAACAAGACGAAGTTGGTTCTTCAATTAAATTAGTTGCAGGAGATGACTCAAATGATATTAATAAATCTAAAGCTTCTATATTTATACAAGACGGAGGTACTGTTAAGATTGATAATCCAAATACAGCTTTCCCATCAACCATTGTAACTGGTGCTAAAATTGTTTTAAACGCAGATGACATTGTAATAAATGCGAGAAATACATTAAAATTACAAAGTGGAGATTTAACAGAAGTCATTGGTGGAAGCACAGAAATCAAACATAATGCTGGTGGACAAGTAGTAACTGGTGAAACAGAACAATTTGTAGAAGAACTTAGAGAAAGAGCAGTTAAAGAAGCAACAGATGTCATCAACGCACAAGTTCAAGTTTTAAAAGATACTGCTAATATTGGTATAGAAGAATATAATAGACAAGTTCAACAGATTAAAAATTTAACTGACTCAGTAAAAGATGCTAGAAAAAATGTAGAGAAAATAGTTAATAAAACAAGAAAGGTATCAGTAAGTTTTGATGCTGAAAAATTTGCAAAGAATCAAGAAGTTATCTTAACTAACTTTAACGAAATACAAGCTTTAGTTCCGGGACTTCCACTTACTATAACAGAAGTAGAAAAGAAAATATCAGAGGTTGTGGATGCATTAAGAAGTTTTGCAACATTAGATTTTATGAACACAGATATCGTAACAATTGAAAAGAAAAAATAGGAGTAAAAATGAAATCGAATAAATTAGTATCATTAATAAAAGAAGTTGTCAAACAAGAGGTTAAAAAACAGATAACTGATATACTTATTAATGAAACAAATATTCCCAAAGCAAAACCAGTAGTTAAGAAGAAAAAGGTTAAGGAACAGAAGTTTACAGACAATCCAACACTTAATAAAATTTTAAACGAAACTGCTCAACAAAAAGAAGAATACCCAACATTAGGCGGGGGAACTTTTGATTCAAGTCGTATGACTGAGATGTTAGGATACGGCGGTGGTTTAGGGAATAAAGAAGTTAAACGAGAAGTAGCGGCCGCAAGCACATTACAAAGTGCCGGTATGAATCCAGATGACGCTCCAGAGCACTTAAAGAACGCTTTGACAAGAGACTATTCTGGTTTAATAAAAGCTATTGATAAGAAAAAAGGTAAATAATGGCAAGTGCAAGAGAAAATGATTTAAACCCAGATATTTTTATAGGTTTAAAACTTCCTTTCAACAGAGATAAATCAGGTTTGTTTGGTAGAACACAAACAACATTAGAACAAGCTGGTTCTAATATAAAAAACCTTTTATTGACTGCTAAAGGTGAACGAGTAATGCAACCTGATTTCGGTTCTCGTTTAAGAGAATTATTATTTGAACAATATACAGAAGATTTATCATCAAGAATACAATCAGAGATACAAGAAGCAATATCCACTTGGTTACCTTACATTAATATTTCTAATGTAAATATAATTCAATCAGATGAAGACCCTAATACAACTAATGTTAGTATTGATTTCGCATTGAACTATGAACCAGATAGATTTGAAAGTATTACTTTAAACTTTGAAGGAGATTCAGAATCAACAAGTGTTGGTTATTAGGAGTAAACAATGGGATACGAATTAACAGGTAAAAAGAAAAATAAAGAAGTAAGATATTTGAATAAAGACTTTTCTCAATTTAGAAATAATTTGATTGAGTTTTCAAAACAATATTTTCCAAATACTTACCAAGACTTTAATGAGTCATCACCAGGTATGATGTTTATTGAAATGGCATCTTATGTTGGTGATGTTATGTCATATTATGTTGATTCACAATTCAAAGAATCTTTACTAGGATATTCAGAAGAATTAAGAACACTTTATGCAATGGCTCAATCATTTGGATATAAACCAAGATTGTCCGCACCTTCTTCAACAAAATTAGAATTTTTCCAATTAGTTCCAGCAACAGGAACTGGTAATAATATAGCACCAGAATATGATTATGCATTAAACATTAAAGCCGGAACAAGAGTAGAAACTTCAGACGGGGTAGTGTTTAGAACGATTGAAGATTGTGATATGAGATACGAATCATCAAGGTCACCAAGAGAAGTGGAAATTTTTGAAAGAGATTCTGCAACAGACACACCAACTTATTATTACATTAGAAAAGAAGTAAGAGCACAAAGTGGTAATATAACTAATGAAGATTTTACTTTTGGTGGAGCAAAAAAATATGATAAAGTTCTATTATCAAATTCAAATGTAATAGATATTATTAGTTGTACAGATTCAGATGGAAACACTTGGTATGAAGTTGACTCTTTAGCTCAAGATACGGTTTTTGATGAGATTGAAAACAATTCAACAAATGACCCACAACGAGCAACATATTCCGAGTCAGTTCCTTACATTTTAAAATTAAAAAGAGTATCAAGAAGGTTTACAACATTTAGAAGACCAGACGGAAAAACAGAACTAAGATTTGGTTCTGGAGTTTCAGATAATGCCGACGAAGATATTATACCAAATCCAGATAATGTTGGTTCAAACTTACCTGGTTCACCTTCAAAATTATATGAAACATTTGACCCAAGTAATTTCTTAAAAACAAAAACTTATGGACAAGCTCCTTCCAACACAACACTAACAATTAATTATCAATATGGTGGTGGAGCACAAGACAATGTAGCGGCTGGTAGAATTAATAAAATTACCGGTATTACATTTGAAACACCAATAGTAAGAGGTGTCCCATCAGTTCGTAACTTTGTTGAACAATCAGTAAGAGCTTCCAACATTGAAGCATCAAGTGGTGGTATGGGAGCAGAAAGTGTTGAAGAATTAAGAGAAAACATTAAAGCATATTTCCAAGCACAAAATCGTGCTGTTACAAAAGACGATTATATTATTAGAACTTATGCATTACCTGACAAATACGGAAACATTGCTAAAGCTTATATTGTTCAAGATGATGTATTAAGAAATGTTTATGGAATAGACCCTGATAGTGAGGGTGGAGATTTGATTGTTATTGGACAAGAACTTGAACAAAATCCATTAGCACTAAATTTATATGTTTTGGGATTAAACACAAATAGACATCTTGTTGATGTTAATGTTGCAGTAAAAGAAAATCTAAAAACTTATTTAACAAGATTTAGACCAGTAACTGATGCAGTAAACATTAAAAATGCATTCATAATAAACATTGGTGTTAAGTGTGTAATCTTAACTAAAAATGGATATGACCAACAACTAGTTATTACTAATGTTAACAATAGAATAGCAGAATATTTTGATATAGATAGATGGCAAATAAATCAACCAATCATATTATCAGAATTACAAAATGCTATAACATCTGATGTAGAAGGTGTTTTATCAGTAGCTAGAATTAGAATAACAAATCAAGATACTTACTCATCTTCAGCAGGTTATAGTGGTAATAGATATAACATACAAAGTGCTTTAAAAGGTGGTGTTGTGTATCCAGCTAAAGACCCAAGTATATTTGAGATTAAGTTTCCAAACAATGATATAACAACATCAGTTGAAGGGGGAGAAGGATAATGCATTTATTTGAATTTGCAGAAAAAGACGCAACACTTTACGAAGGTAGTGCTACTCAAAGTAGAAATACCGGATTAGACGAAATATTAGAAGTTCGTAAAGATATGAACGCTGATGGTTCAGTTGTAAATGTATCTAGAGCACTTATAAAATTTAATTTAACCAATATATCAGAATCAATTGTAGCAGGAACTATTCCTGAAAACGCAAGATACTATTTAAATTTGTATGATGCTAACTCAAAAGAATTAACAACAAGTCAATCATTATTTGCTTATCCAGTTAGTCAGTCTTGGGTTCAAGGTGATGGTAGGTTCTTTGACCAACCAGCAACTACTGAGGGTTGTTCTTGGAGATATCGTGACGGAGAAACAACCGGAACACAATGGGTAAGTGGTTCAAATAATACTGGTGGAACTTGGTTTAATCAATATGAAGCATCCCAATCATTTAATCACGAAACAACTGATATGAGAATGGATGTAACCGATATCACTAAACTATGGTTGAGTGGTTCTATCGCTAATGAAGGGTTTATGGTAAAACGCTCAGGTAGTGTTGGTAACACTTCATCATCATTGGACGAGGGAAGTACCGATAGTCTTGGACATTTTGCATTCTTCTCAAGAGATACACATACAATTTATCCACCAAAGTTGGAAGTAGAATATGATGATTCATCTTTTAACACGGGTTCATTATCTACATTAAGTTCAGATGATATTGATGAAGTTATGATTTATATGAAAGGTTTACGACCAGAATATAAAGAAAAATCAAAAGTTAAATTTAGAGTATATGGTCGTGAAAGATTTCCAACAAGAACTTATTCAACAAGTTCTCAAAATCTAACAGTGAAATTTATTCCAAGTCAAAGTCAATATTCAGTTAGAGATGCTTTGACAGAAGATGTTATCATACCATTTACAACGGGTTCTTATTTGAGTTGTGATGGAACAGGAAACTTTTTCAGATTAGATTTAAATGCGTTTCAACCAGAAAGACACTATCGTTTTCTTTACAAAGTAGTAAGTGGTAGTGGAAACACAAGAGTAGAACACATTATAGATAATGACCACATATTTAAATTAACGAGGTAAACAAATGCCTTATACAAAAGAGGAATTAAAAAATTACGATTTCTATCAAAATTTAAAACAAGAAAGAGATGATAGATATGAAGCGGCTTACAATGACGCTTTAAGTGGAGAGTTAATAAAAACAAGTGTAACGGAAGCTTCCCAGATTAATGGTGAAACTATTATCTCTACGATATTAGTTCCGAACCCAGAAACCGTACCAAGATACAAATCACACCTAGTAGTTAGTGGTAGTAATACTTTATTTAGTTTTGAGGGTATTGATGAAGAAAGAAGAAAAGAAGCACCATTTGGTAGAATTGGTAGAGATGATGAATACCATTCTATAATTACTGAAAACAAATTTCCAGTTTTTGAAAAAGGAGAAAGATTAGAAAACACAATCGATACTGAAATCAATAGTTTGATTCCATTAGCTCCAAGTTTACCAACAGCAAGATTATATGAATCACCAAACGATAATGTATTAGAACCACAGCACGATGGGGTAAAATTTACATTAATATCACCTTCAAGAGTAGAACCCAATGTTAGAACAAATAGATATACTATTGATTTGGTAAATGGTGATATCGTAGGAACTAGTGATTGGAATACAAATGATGGTTTTGGTTTAAACTTGTATTATTTAGAAAACAATAGAAAAAGAAGATTTCCTTCAATAGATTTTTTTCAATCTTATTACGGAACACTAATCACTAGATTTACAGAAGAAATTATAATTGTTTTAAAAGAAGATTTAGACAATATTTTAAATGGAAAACCAATGCAATTCAATACGAGTCGATAGATGGCAAAAGAACTATCAAGATTAAAACCACAAGATTATGATATTCTATACTCAGGAAAACACAATATTTCTGGTAAAGATACACCAGTTGATGCACCAGAATTTGGAAAAGCACAAGGAGATTATATTGAAATGGTTGTATCAACGACTACTGGTGTTTTCTTGGATTCTTTTGTTATAGCAAGAGGAGACGAATGTCAAAACTATAAAAATGATGATAACACTTTTAAAATAAATCCTGGTATATTTTTAAGAGAAAAAGGGTATTTTTCTGGAGAATACAATATTGAATTTAATTTTTTACGAGAAATAGCTGGTTCAGAAAAAGGTGTATTGGTTGATAGAAAGAATGAAATTTATAATGGAGATTATTTTGTCAATACCAATGGTTTAATTTATAAAGGTAATGAAGGTGATGATGAAGTAGATGAAAATTTACTAAGAGAGTTTGATTATAAATTCTACATAGATGAAATTTCAGCAGATAGAACAGAAGTAAGATTAGGAACTTTACCAATTAAAAGTCAACTTTATAATACAGAATTTAAAGGATTGGGTTCTGATGAAACAATATTAACCTATCCTAATGAACTACAAGATGTTGGAACTAAGATATTTCAAATAAATAATTTAGGTACTAATACTTTACCTGAAAATATAGTTGGTGGAGACTTAATCATTAGAGATGCATATACATTACCAAGTTCATATGGTGGAGGTGGTTCAGGAGGTGGAGGTGGAGTTGGCGGAACTGTCGTTGTTGGTCAAAATGACTTTTATGCATTAGTTGGAGTTATATCTACAAAACCTAGAAGAATTGGTAGAGCAGGACTAATGACTTATGGTTCTGCATTAAAATATGATGAAGTAACTCGTAATATCATTGATACTGGTGGTAATGGTTCTGAAACTGAAAAAACTTCAATATTCGGTGGAGACAACAATTACTATCGTAATATAAAAAATATTAATTACAATGCTATGCAACCAAGACAAGACGCTGACGGATACGACCAATCAACAATATTAAAACTTGTTGATGCCGGAAATGATACAGCTAGGAAGTCCCTTCAAAAACTTTTATTTCACGATATAGGATACGGTGATAGGAGTGGCCCAAATACTGGAGAAATCAAAGACCCCGAACAAGCTACGAAATATTTTATTGAACAGAAAAGACAAAATCCACAAGGAGCATTTTATGGTGGAGCCGCATTAATTGGTTACACAACATATGAACCTTATGGATTTCCATTGTGGCTTAAATGTAATAATGAAAAATTATTAAACTTTGTATCGACAGACCAAATAAAAAGTTATTTTGAAATTACAATTTACGGAACACAAATAACAGAAAATAAAGCTGGTCAACGAGGAGATTATGGAAGACATAAATATTCACAAAAATATTCTTTTACAGGAGAAAATACCTTTATCAGACTTCCAAGACACCCCGAGTTTACATTAAGAAACTCAGGAGACATTAGAAATTTACAAGGTGCTTTATTTCATTTAGATATAGACTTTGTTATAGAATTTCCAGACAAAGACCCACAAAGAAATACCATAACAAAAAGAAATACATTTGTAGTGTTTCCAGATAATGACCACAATAGATTCCAAAATACCGTAGAAAGAGGTTGGGGAGAATTTGTAGGAAATGTTCCAGTTGTTTTTGGGGATAATAATTAATTATGTCACTTGTTAAAATTCAATACGGCCCAAATTTTTCCAGTATAAATGGACAAGAAGTTTTCACACAAACTGCTGAAAACAAAACTGCTAAATTATCAGTAGTTCCAAATGAAGTTCAAGATTTACCAAAATTCAAAATAGAAAGAGCAAGTTGGATTTTTGATTCTAAAGATTTTTGGGGTGGAGAATATGAAGCAAGTGGTGAAAACATTACATTAGATACAGCCACTGTTTTTGGTTTAAAAGATGGTGAAGAATCAAACATAAGAGTTCAATGTGATATCTATTATACTTTTAGCTATGGAGGTGGGACAATTTCTGAAACTACATTGGCAGAGTCTTCTTTCTTGTTTAAAGTAGATAGTGGTAGTGATGATGATGATGATGACGGGGATACCGGAAGTGGTGGAAATAAAGTTACATTTCCTTTTAAAACAAAAATTGTAGATGTTGATGTAGAAACAAACACCATAACCACTGCATTAGATATTGATAAAGCTAGAGATTATCAAGGTGTATTATCAGATGAAGCTTATGCAGAAATGGAAGAAACTAAAACAACTAAAAGATATGCAATATCTTATAATTCAGTAGAGTATGAAAATTTAAATGTGTTATTAAATACTAGTGGAGAAAAATCTTTAATAACAAATAGTGATATAGATGTAGAAACATCACCAATAGACCCGTATTCAGTAGTATTAAAATTATACGAACCATTATCAAATAATGTTGGTGTAAAAGATAAAATTACAGTCGTTAAAGAAATGGCAGAACCTATTCGTGAAACTATACGATTAGCTCCATTTAACGATGCAGATTTAGGAACTAGATTCTTATATGAAGCCGATGACAAGTCAATGGACTACATAAATAATTTAAGAACGGCCGAACTAACTCAAAATGAAATTTTTACTAATAATAATTTTATATCAGGTTCTATATTAGCAAATGTATTGAGTGGTAGTGTTTCTGCAGAGGTCAATGTAGATTATAATGATTATGGTAATTTTTCTATATTTGGTTCAGTTCAAAAAAGATTAGAAAATTTTAGAACAAAATTAGTAGACTATGAGTTTTATTCAAAAGAAAGTGGTTCACTAGCCGCACAAACAGCTAGTGCAGTATTTAAATCTGAAATTGTTAAGAACGAAGAATTTAAAAGAGATATTACAAACAACTTTGACCATTATGAAAAGTATTTATTTTATGAAAGTTCATCATACTCTACTTCTTCATTTGGATTAGGATTTGATACAAGTTGGCCAAAAGAAAACTCAACAAAACCACATAATGTATTAAGTGTATCTGCATCAGCCGCTACAACTTGGTATAATAACAATTCAACTTCCGCTTCTATCTATGACCAAAACAATCCAAATCGTTTAGTCAATTTAATTCCGGAACACATCAAGAGAGATTCTGAAAATCAACCATTTTTAGATTTCTTAGATATGGTAGGACATTATTATGATAACATTTGGATACACATAAAAGCAATGACCGATACATATGATAGACGAGAAAAATTAACAGAAGGTTTATCAAAAGATTTAGTGTGGACGATTTCAAATGCATTCGGTTGGAAACAACCATCAGGAACTGAAATCACAGAACTACACAGATTAATAACCGGACAATATTTAAGTGGTTCATTTGGTTCAGAAGAATACAAACAATATTCAGAATTAACAGGAAAAGAAATACAACAAGAAATTTGGAATCGTGTATTAACAAGTATGCCTTATATTTTAAAAAATAAAGGAACAAAAGAATCAATTCAAGCTCTTGTTAATGCTTATGGTATTCCACCAACAATTTTAAAAGTTAGAGAATATGGTGGTTCAGATAATAAAGATTATCAACCAACATTTGAAACTCAACAAAGATTTACAAAAACATTAGATTTTAAAAATAGTCAATATATTCAAACACAATGGAAAGAAACATCAGGTAGTTTAAGAACACCAGATACTATTGAATTTAGATTTAGAGCCGCTTCAAGTTCCAATCAAGTATTGGTAGCCAAAGATGGTGATTTTGCAGTAAGATTGTTAGACGAGGGTTCAATAACTGATAATAAAGGTAAAGTAGAGTTTGTTATAAGTAGTTCATTAACAGGTTCCGTATTTGGAACGGCGAGTGTTACTTCATCTTTATTCCCAGTATTTAATAACGAGTTTTGGTCGGTTGGTATAACTAGAGAATCAAGTAGTGGTTATAATACAACAACAGACAGAACATTAGAATATAATACAACAAGTAGTATAAAGTATAATTTGTTTGTAAAACAATATGAATCTGGTGTGGATAGAATATTATATGATTCTTCAACTTCAATGACATTAAGTGGTTCTTCTACAGGAACAGGATTAACTTCATCATTACATAATGGACAATGGACTGCGAGTGGTGATATATTCTTTGGTTCAACAGGTTCTTTTGGTGATTTAGGTGGAGAGTTTACAGGTTCTTTACAAGAAATAAGATATTATAATGCACCACTAACAGAATCAGCATTTAACAACCACACAAGAGCTCCAAAAGCAATTAATGGTAATCACGCATCATCATCATTTACAGATTTAGTATTTAGATTAAGATTAGATGATAACAAAAATTTATCAACATCACCAACTTTAAACAATATAGCACCAGACCAAAACTTGTTTGCT
>Ga0102963_1001490_pt1 | contig 10319 bp, 10 predicted proteins | sample SalPon2_C_H2O_MG_2_FD_84522 | JGI IMG/M metagenome (GOLD analysis project Ga0102963, IMG submission 84522) | Salt pond water microbial communities from South San Francisco under conditions of wetland restoration - Salt Pond MetaG SF2_C_H2O_MG | ecosystem: Environmental > Aquatic > Non-marine... | reverse complement strand
TTCTTCAGCAACTACTTCTTCTTCAGCAGGAGCTTCTTCAGCAACTACTTCTTCTTCAGCAGGAGCTTCTTCAGCAACTACTTCTTCTTCAGCAGGAGCTTCTTGAGCCTTTGCAGCAGCTGCTTCAGCTGCTCTTTCCTCAGCTTCTTTGGCTAGTCTTGCTTCAATAGCTGCTTTTTTAGCATCTGCTTTTGCTTTTTTAGCATCTAATTTAGCTTTAAGTTCTTCTGGAGATAGATTTGCTTCTTTAACAAGAGTTTGCACTCTATCGCTAACTTGAGCACCTTTTGAAACCCATTCATTTAGTTTATCTAGGTCAAGCCTTAATCTTTCTTCTTGACCGCTAGCAGAAGGATTAAAAAATCCTAATCTTTCAATGAATTTACCGTCTCTTGGGCGTCTTTCATCTGCAACAGTTATAAAGTAATAAGGGTTTTTCTTTGCCCCACTTCTTGCTAATCTAATAATTACCATATTTATTTATATTTTCTAAATGTTAAAAAAGATGTGTATTTTAGGTTAACCTTGATAATATTGATAGTATTAATATATAAAGTTTTCAATTATCCATAACTAATATGAATTTCATTACACAAGTAACTATATCTATAGTGCTTTATTTTATTGTAAGAACATCTATAAAAAGATCTTCATCTTTATATATATCAAGTCTTATTGCCTCGATATCTTACATATTGATGTATCTGTTTTTATATCAATCCATAACATTACTACCTACGATTCATTTTTTAGTTACAGGTTTAAGCTTAATAATTTTATTTATCTCCTACTATGAGATAGTTTTGCTTGAAAGAAATGTTAGAAAAATTAAATTAGGTCTTTTTGAAAATGTAGAATCTTATCCGATAGAAAGAGGTTATAGGCTTGTATTTAAAATATTAGGCGTGGGATTATTTTTCTTGTCGCTAGCATTAATTTCTGGTTTTGCTATTCAATCAATATTTACTGATAATTTAATTGTAAAAACAATTTTTACTATTATTGCTTGGATTATCTACTTGCTGACAATCATAGGAATAAAATTTTTTAACTACCCAATAAAATATGCCACAAGAGGCTTATTCGTTTCTATGTGGGCTGTTCTTATTGCCTATCTTGCTAACTCATATTTGATTTATAATTAGTTAATGCAATCAGAACCCTCTTTGTTATTTTTATTTCTATCTTTAATTAGCTTGCTAATTTTAAGTGCTTTTTTCTCAGGCTCAGAGACTGGCATGATGGCTGTAAATAAAATTAAATTAAAAAACCTCTCAAAAAAACCGGACAGGGGGGCAAAAAGAGCACTAAAACTTCTTAAAACGCCTGATCTATTGCTGGCAACTATTCTGGTTGGAAATAATTTTGCAAATATATTGGCCTCATCAATAGTTACCATAATAATGTTGAACTATTTTGGTGGTAATGTCTTGCTTGGCGCAGTTTTGTTAACAGCATTTATACTTATTTTCTCTGAGATAACACCCAAAACAATGGCTGCTGTGAAACCTGAAAGTTTTGCTAGAAGATCATCTCTTTTACTAAAAATACTTCTGTATGTTCTTAGGCCTCTTATAGCTATAACAAACTATATAAGCTCAAAAGTTCTAAAGATTTTCAATATAGATGTTGAAGATGCTAAAGATAATGACAATCTGAACACTCAAGAGCTCAAAACTTTATTAGATGAATCTGGTGATCTAATACCAAAACAATATAGAGGTATGCTTTCTTCTATTTTAGGAATGGAGGAACTTGTAGTTGAAGATATCATGACGCCCACTTCTGAAGTTATAGGTATTGATATTGATTTAGGCTATAAGGAAAATAAAGACGTTATAGAGTCTTCAGAATATACTAGACTTCCAGTTTTTAAGAGCTCTATTGATAATGAGCTTGGTACTCTTCATTTAAAAGATTCGCATGACTTTTTGGATAAGATTGAATCTAAACAAGATGTTCGTAGTGAATTATCAAAAACTTACTTTGTATCTCAATCAACTGCTTTAATGAAACAGTTAAAAGAGTTTCAAGATAATGATAAAAATATGGCACTGGTTGTGGATGAGTATGGAGAAATTCAAGGTTTAATAACAATTGAAGATATTTTTAAAGAAATTGCAGGCAAGTTTGGTAGTGATAGGGTTGAGCTCGAAAAAGAGTTTATTAAGTTAAAGGATGGATCAATTTTAACAGACGGCAACTCTCGGATTCGCGATTTAAACAACTACTTGGATTGGTCTATACCTGAAGAAAATTCAAAAACTATAAATGGACTTATAACAGAATATTTAGATCAAATACCTCAAGCTAATTTATGTATTGAAATACAAAATTATAGATTTGAGGTTTTGGAGATTGATGAAAATTCAATATCAAAAATTAAAATAAAAAAGAATTAGTTCTTTGCTACTTTAATTACAATAAAGGCATAATAGCTCCAATAATAATTAATTTAAATGTCATATCTTAAAACTATAATAATTCAGGTAACTCCTTTTATTCAAAATGCTTCAATAATTTATTGTGCTGAAACAAAAAAATGTGCATTTGTTGACCCTGGTGGCGATATAGAAATAATTCTGGAGAAAGCTAAGCAAGAAGAGCTTATACCTGAAAAAATTCTACTTACACATGGACATATCGATCATGCTGGCGGTGCCAATGAATTATCAGAAATATTAAACTTAGAAATTGAAGGACCTCATTTAGCAGATAAGTTTCTTCTAGATGATCTTCAAAGACAAGGTCAAATGTTTGGGATGATGGCTCAAAATTGTTCTCCTAGTAAGTGGTTGGACGAAGGCGATCATGTAACAATTGGGAATCAAATATTAAAAGTCTATTTTTGCCCTGGACATACTCCTGGACACATCATTTTCTATAGTCATGAAAGTAAATTAGCTATAGTTGGGGATGTATTATTTCAAGGCTCAATTGGCAGAACTGATTTGCCTGGAGGTAATCATAAACAATTAATACATTCTATTAAAGATAAATTGTGGCCATTGGGTAATGATGTGGACTTTATCCCAGGCCATGGCCCTATGTCCTCATTCGGTCAAGAAAGAAAATCAAATGCTTTCGTGTCCGATACTATGCTCAATAGTTAATCTATTTTTTGTCGTACCTGCCAGGCGCAAGACCTTTACCAAGTATAGACATAACAGATTGTGGAATATGTTTTAGGATAAACACAAGAATCTTGTATGTCTTGGTAGGAATGCATAATGATTTTCCAGATAAGGTTGCTTCAACTGCCTCTAATGCAACCCTTTTTGCTGAAAACTTCATAAATTTTGGAACCCTATCCATCTCATCTTGAACTCCACTAGCTGTGTGAAATCCGGTAACTGTAAACCCAGGACAAACAGCTGTTGAGGTAATTCCTTTATGATTGTAGTTCATGTTTATAGAGTCGCTAAACCTATTCATAAAGGTTTTAATTGGTCCATATAGGGCCTGAATAGAGGATGGTGGTGAAAAGGCAGCTACAGATGAAACAACCATAATTTTGCCTGAGCCTCTCATGATCATGTCAGGTAAAAAAATCTTTGTCATAGCTATTACAGCTATACCAAGCACCCTGATAAACTTCTCTTCTTCATCCATTGATGTTTCATGGAATGAAGTTTTTATACCATAGCCAGCATTATTTACTAAAATATCAACTTGATAACCCTTATTAACACAGAAATTGAATATTTGATCCGGAGCGCTAGAGTCGCTTAAATCTGACGCAATAAAATCAACTTTAACTTTATATTTTTCAGAAATATCTCTTGAAGCAATCTCTAAAATGTTTTCTCTTCTAGCGGTTAGGATTAAATTGAAACCCTTTTCAGCTAAACAATTAGCAATTTCTAAGCCTATGCCAGAGGAAGCTCCGGTTATTAATGCATATGAATCAGACATAACACTCATACTACCAGTATATATATTTCTAAGATAGAATAATCTGCTAACAATCAATAAAGAGAAAAATAATATGAAAATATTAAATCAAAATCTAAATAGATTTTTACTAACAGCGCTTAGCTGCATTCTGGTATTTGCCAATGTAAATCTTCATGCTGATGATAATGAAATAGAAATTGAAGAATCTTCTGAAGCTTCAGAGCAAAAGAAAAATAAAAAGAACAAAAAAAAAGAATTTGAATCAATAGAGGAGTTTATTGAAGATGGTGAATTTAAAAAAATAGAAGGCTTCATGAACATTCTTCATGAGATAAAAAAAGATAAATATTATTTAATCATTGAGAAAGAAAAACTTAATAAAGAATTTATTTATTTCACATACATTTTAAATGGTCCTCAAGCAGTTGGTGCTAGCGGAGGCTCTCTTGGAGATGGCTCTATACTTGAATTTAGAAAATTCAAGGATGATATTGGACTCTATAAAATCAACACAAAATTTACATATGATGAACCAAATAAAATTTCTCAATCCAAGCTTACAAATATAATAGAAGCTTTTATGGGAAGGTTTGAGGTGGTGGTTAAAGAAGAGGATAAATACTTGATCAGTGCTGATAAATTATTTCTAAGTGAAATCCTTACAAGTGTTACGCCAAATATTCCAAAAGAATTTATGGAATATTACGACTTAGATATTGGGAAGCTTAGTAAAGAAAAAACATATATAGCTGATATAAGAAATTATCCAAAAAATACGGCTATTGAAATTAATTATGGATTTTTTAATCCAAAACCAAAACCTTCCGGCGCGGTAGATGCGGTAGCTGATAAAAGATTCACATTTATTGCTGCAAGGCATTTATTTGTTGAAATGCCAGATGATGGTTTTGAGACTAGGATTGCAGACCAAAGAATTGGTTACTTCTCTGAAAAAGTTACTGATCTATCAACATATGATAATTACCCAGCGAGAGATCTTATGAATAGATGGAGGTTGGTTAAAAAAAATCCTGATGCTGAACTTTCAGAACCAGTTAAACCCATAGTATTTTGGGTTGAAAATTCAACCCCTGAAGAAATAAGGCCTTTTGTAGTTAAAGGCATTGAAGGATGGAATGAAGCTTTTGAAGAAGCTGGTTTTAAAAATGCAATTGTTGCCAAAATTCAACCTGATGATGCTGATTGGGATGCGGGCGATGTTCAGTATAATGTTGTCAGATGGGCCTCTACACCTAGTCCTCGATATTCTGGTTATGGTCCAAGTATTGCTAACCCTAGAACAGGTGAAATTATTGCAGCAGATATCGTCCAAGAGTTTAATGCTATAAAAAGAGGTTACACATATAGAAAGCTTTGGGGCTATTCAGAGGACAATGATCCTTTAGAGCAATGGATTGTTTCATTAACAATGCATGAGGTTGGGCATACTCTTGGTTTAAGACATAATTTCAAATCTTCATGGATTTATAATGCAAAGGAGATTCATGATGTAAATATTACAGGTAAAAGCCATATAGGCTCTGTAATGGATTATGACCCTATTAATATTGCGCCAGAAGGAGTTAAACAGGGTAATTATTTCCCTCATGCTCCAGGATCATACGATAGATGGGCAATTAAATTTGGATACACTCCAAATTTAAGTGATGATGAAAGAACTAAAATTTTATCCCAATCTGTTTTACCAGAATACATATTTGGCACAGATGGAGATGCTATGGGCTCCCCTGGATCAAATATTGACCCAAGAGCAAAGAGATATGACCTATCAAGTGATCCAGTTACTTATACATCACAAAGAATAGATATTTTAAATTCAAAAATTAAAGAATTACCTTCAATTTATTTAAATGACGGAGAAACTTCAACAGAATTTAGATCTACTTTTTTAAGCTTAACAAGAGAAAAAGGAAGATTTATGGAGGGAGTTTCAAGGCTTATTGGGGGGGTATATTCTAATAGAATGGTTAATGGTCAATCTAATATGACACCTTTTGAAGCGGTATCTTATAATGATCAAAAAAAGGCTATGAGCCTAATTAATACCAAGCTCTTGTCGAATGATGCTTTTAGCTTTGATCCTGATTTACTAAAATATTTGCAAAGCCAAAAAAGAGCTGCTTATGCTCCTAGAAATGGAAATGAAGATCCACAACTTCATGCTTTGGTACTAGGAATGCAAGGAAGAGTTTTGGCACATATACTTCATCCCAAAGTAATGCAAAGGCTTGTAGACAGCGCACAATATGGTAATACTTATATGCCGTATGAGGTTCTTAACGATCTCTTTGATGGCATCTTTGTTCAAAAAGAGAATCCCAATACTTTTAAAATGAATTTACAATCAAAATATGTTGATGAACTTATCGATGCTTTGTCTAATAAAGAATATGATGAAATTTCAAAATCTGCTATCTATTCATCGTTGATTGAAATAGAAAAATTTTCTAAAAGACCTTACGGTGATGATTCATATAAAAATCATTTAAAATTTATAAACTGGAAAGTGAATAAAGCTCTAGATAGCTAAGAACTATTTCTTTCTTCTTTTAACAATTTCATTTTCATTTTAGCGCCTCCAGGGGCGCTATATCCTCCGATACTTCCATCTGAACATATAACTCTGTGACAAGGTCTTTTAATGGGTAACGGATTTTTACCACATGCGTTTGCAACAGCCCTAAAAGCATTAGGTCTTCCAATTTTCTGAGCTATCTCTTTGTAAGTAACTGTTTTTCCATATGGGATCTTATCAATCTCTTCCCAAACCTTTTTTTGAAAATCTGTAGCCAATATTACTTAGTCCATGCTGATATATGTTTGATTGCCTCTTCTTTATCACAATCTAACCTAGCATATTTGGGCGTATCCATGGAAATCATCTGATCTGCAATTACATCCACTGATATATCTAAATTAGAAAGTAGACATGCAAGATCTTTTTTTGCTTCTATATTTTCCGTCTCAGATGTTAGCTTTTTTAAGTAATAATTTGTTTTAAATACTAATTGGCCCAATTCGATCAATGCCACTTCTAAATTTTCACATTCTTTATCTTCATATTTATCAATAGCATTTAAAATCCAGTAATAAGGCTTCGAAACTTTTGATTTTGCTTCTTCAAGATTGGGATAAAGTTTTGTGTGAGATTTTTCTTTAAACCAGTTATCTTCATGCTCAATAATGCATGACTCTTTAAGCTCAAATAGATATTTTTTAATATCTTGCTTTTTTGTTTTAAATGGATATTTCATACTATTCATATTTCTGAAAAACTTTATCTATCTTTTTTAAAGCCCAATCTATTTCATCTTTTTTAATTACTAAAGGTGGTGCAAATCTAATAACGCTTTGATGAGTTTCTTTTGCCAATATGCCTTCTTTCATAAGAGAAAGGCAGATTTTTTTAGCAGAAATAGTTGAATCTAACTCAACACCAATCCACAGACCTTTGCCTCTAATTTCTTTAATAAAACTATACTTCATCTCAGAAAGTTGAGCTTTTAAGTATGATCCCATAACTTTGCTATTCTCAATTAAATTATCTTCGAACAATAAATCAAGTGCTTTTGATGCCACTCTTGCAGCTAAAGGATTTCCACCAAATGTAGAACCATGAGAGCCTGGATTAAAATGACTCATAACTTCTTTTGAGCTAAGGAATGCTGAAACTGGAAGTAAGCCACCGCCCAAAGCTTTACCAAGAATTAAACCGTCAGGTTTAATTCCCTCGTGTTCAAACGCAAATAATTTTCCAGTTCTGCCAAGACCAGATTGAATCTCGTCCAGTATAAGCAATATATTATTTTCATTGCATAGGTCTCTTAATTGTCTAAGCCAGCCTGATTGCGGAGTAATAATTCCACCCTCGCCCTGTATGGGTTCTACTAATACAGCGCATGTATTTTTATTTAACGCATTTTTAATTGAGGTTATTGATTTTTCGCATACCTTTGAGCAATCACAGTTCGATCTACAATATTCAGCTTCAACAAACCCATTCGCAAAAGGTCCAAAACCTTTCTTATATTCCTCTTCAGATGAAAAGCCCACAATGGTAGTGGTTCTTCCATGGAAATTTCCTTCTGCAACAATTATTTCAGCACAATCTTTTTGAATGCCCTTGGTAAAATACCCCCACCTTCTCGCGGCTTTAATGGCTGTTTCAACAGCCTCAGCACCCGTATTCATAGGTAAAACGGATTCAAAATTACTAATTTTTGATAGCTTTTCTATATATTCAGCAAATGGTTCTGTATAAAAAGCTCTAGAGCTAATTGATAGCTTTTTTGCCTGGTCTGTTAGAACCTTTATTAGCTCAGGATGTGAATGCCCATGACTTACAGCGGAATAGGCTGACATCATATCCAGATATTTGTTTCCATCAACATCCCACAAATAAACGCCCTCACCTCTATTGAGAACTATTGGCAAAGGTGAGTAATTTTTAGCACCATAAACCTCTTCTTTAGCAATTAAGTTATTTTGTAAATTACTTGTCATAAGAGTATTCTACTCCTATAAAGATTCATGACATAGGGTAGCTTAATGAAAAATCAATCATCAGATCATCTTTTTATGATAGAACCTGAAGTTTTTTATTCTAATGAACAAACTTTAGAATCTAATCATTATCAATATAAACATGATGAAGAATTAGAGAAAGTTGATATAAAAAAAAGGGCTTTAATAGAATTTAATGGTCTAAAATCTAAAATTGAAGAAAATGGCATAGCTGTTACTTCAATGAAAGGTATAAAAGACTGTCCTGATCATATATTTCCTAACTGGTTTATCACATTTGAAGATAAAACATTTCAACTGTTTAGCATGAAAGCTGAGAATAGAAGATTAGAAAAAACAAACGAAATGGTTAATTTTTTATCTCAAAACTATCGTTTATCTGGAGATTTAACAGAATTTGAAAACCAAGGACTATTTCTTGAAGCTACAAGCAGTATGGTCTTTGACAGAGTTAATAGAGTTGTATATGCAGCATCCTCTGCGAGAACCCATAAAGATTTAACAAAGAAATGGTGCAATGATAATGACTATGAGCTTGTTTTATTTGAAACAGTTAGTCATAAAGGCGACTCTATTTATCATACAGACGTTTTTATGTACGTTGGTCAAAAAGTTATAGGAATATGTTTTGATGTAATACTTCCTGAATTTAAAGATTTAGTTAGAGATAAGGTTACAAAATTTCATGACGTTTTTGAAATAGCAGAAAGTCAGATATTAGATTTTTGTGGAAATAGTCTTGAGGCAAGAAATAAAGATAATGAATTTTTCTTAATTATGTCCTCAAGAGCTTTTAACGCACTAAGTGACAATCAAAAAATTCAACTTTCAAAATATTATAAAAAAATCATACATTCAGACCTAACAACTATCGAAAAGTATGGTGGGGGCTCTGCGCGTTGCATGTTAAATGAGTTGTTTTAAAATTCTTTAGCCCACTTAGCTGTAGTAATGGTTCCCCCTAATGGAAAAAAATGAACCTGTTCTATATTGAAGTTTGGATGATTTTCCTTATATTCTGCTAGCTCACTTATTATCGCTTTTGGTTCATATGGCATTAATAGCTTAGTTAAATCTAGCGCTCGTTTTTGCAATATTTTTATTGATGCCCCAACACCACATTCCATAGAGTATCTCAATAAAGTTTGGAGTTTTGCTGGACCCGCTATACCAATATGTATTGGCAAATCAATGCCCATACCAGAAATTTCATTTACCCATTCAATAACAGTTTTTGAATCGAAACAAAATTGTGTTGCTATTGCAATTCTGGCATCTGTTCTATTTGCAAATTCGTTTTTCCAAAGTAAAGCCTTATTAACATTCTTGTTGGATTTATCTGGATCAATGTCTTTATTTCCCTCTGGATGACCTGCGATATGAATTCTTTTAAAATTAGCTTTATCAAATACTCCTGTTTCAATTAATTGAATTGAGGAATCAAAATCACCATAGGGCTTGTTAGCGCCCCCTGCAATAACAAGAGCTTCATTTACATTAGCTTCGTTTGAATATTGTGAAATCCAGTTACTTAAAACATTTATATTTTCAATAATTCTTGCAGGAAAATGAGGCATTGGCACAAAGCCCTCATCAGTTATTTTTTTTGCAGTTTTTACCATATCCTCTATTGGAGTGCCTTCAATATGCGCAATATAGATTCGAGTATTTTGAGGGAGTACATCTGCAAAATTATCTATCTTTGCAGCTGCATTGGGGGTAACCTCTATGGAATAACCGTCTAGAAATTTATTGATTGTGCTATCTTTCATGGCAATATTAAAACATAAAATACTGGCGGAGAGTGAGGGATTCGAACCCTCGAACCAGTTACCCAGTTACCTCCTTAGCAGGGAGGCGCTTTCGACCACTCAGCC
>Ga0102963_1001484_pt1 | contig 10336 bp, 9 predicted proteins | sample SalPon2_C_H2O_MG_2_FD_84522 | JGI IMG/M metagenome (GOLD analysis project Ga0102963, IMG submission 84522) | Salt pond water microbial communities from South San Francisco under conditions of wetland restoration - Salt Pond MetaG SF2_C_H2O_MG | ecosystem: Environmental > Aquatic > Non-marine... | reverse complement strand
GTCTCCAGTTACAGTAACTTCACCTTCTGGAAGACCAGCAGTAACAGGCTCTGAGCTAAGTGTAACTCCAACTGCAACAGCAAAGCCTACGACTAAAAGTACTCCACCAGCAATCAAAAAGTTTTTATTCAATATTTTGTCTCCTTGAAAAATCATAATACAGTAAAGAAATAAATATAGTTAAAAAACCAGTTGCACCCATTACAGGAATGCTTATAAATCCGAAAATATCTACATATTTAAGATTGCAGGGAACATCAATAGCACATGAGCCTCCGCCTCCCCCACCATTTTGTAAATAAATATGATATAAACTTACAAAAAAACCAGCAAGACTTATAAATCCAAACTTGTATAGATTTCTTTTATATAGAGATAGTAAAAGAATAAGGGCAATGGGATACATCAAATAACGCTGATACCAGCAAAACTTACAGGGAATAAAACCTACAACTTCTGAATACACAATACTTCCAATTGCAGAGAAAGTTGCAACACTAGTTGCAAAATATAGGAATTGGTCCGATACAAACTTACTAAATGTTTTTTTTGAAATGTAGAGATATAAAATTCCAATTGAAATAACCCAAGCTGTAACTGTAAAAAAGCCGAATAAGGTATTAAAAAAAACAATTTTATCCATGAATGTAATTGTACCTAAAAAAAAAGATAGGCGGACATTGCCGCCTATCTTTAAATTTGTTAAGAGATAAAGTTAGACTTTTTCTCCTGATTTAATTCTTGCCATGTTAAGAACTAGTACACCAAGACCGACTTTGTTGACAATGTCAGCAATTGTATATAGAAGTTCTCTTAGATCTGTTAGTTCAGCACTAACAACTGGGGCTAAGAATCCTAATGGATAAATAATCCAACCTACAAGAATAAGGTTCTTAATACTTTGGAATGCTGCTGCTTCGTCACCTGTTAATGATGCTCCTTCAGCTTGTAATCCTCTCATTAAGAATGCATATGCTGCCATTGATACTACAAAACCAATCCAGTATTGTGTATCGCCAGCTTCAGCTGCAACCTCACCGTAGTAACCTCCACCGATCATAACAAGAGCACCTGCACCCATAGTTCTCACTTTTTGTGCATACTCAGCGCCTTTGGACGTTACGGCTAGGACTTCAACGAACATTAACGGAACTGTTAGTACCCAGTCAACATATCGTAAAGGTGTATCGAAATCTCCAGATGCAAAAGAGACTGTCATTTTTTGGTAGTGATACCATGCTATTCCAGTCACTAAAGCTGAGATGTATACACCTCTTCTGAATTTCGGATCAACTTCTCTTGATGACATTAGAAGAAACACTGTTCCTGCAAGCATTGCTACGGTTGCCACCATAAAAAGTCTGTATGTAAGTTCGGCCATTTTAAGCTTCTCCTTTATATAACTTTTTTAAATTTCTTATACGCACAATATAATATGTTTTGAAAGTATTCACAATATATTGGAAGTTTTTTCACAATATCACAAGCATGAAAAGTTGTTTTATGAACTATATTTTTCTAAATATTTTTCAAGTTTAAATTTTTTAGCAGTATTTTCTGATGTCATATAACGTATTTTTCCATAGATTTTTCTTTCAGGTCCCCATGCTCTGTCATAGCGCCCTAATGTCCAGAAAACCCCTGAATAAGAATTTGGATCTCTGCCATCTAGAGCAAACCTATCATTCAAGTCAATCATATAAGATAGAGCAATTTGAGGAGAAGGTGCCCACTCTAGTATTTTTTTAGCCCATAACATTCTTAGGTAATTGTGAATGATTCCTTCCTCTCTCAATTGTGTCTGGGCAGCATTCCATATTTCATCATGGGTTTCAGAATTCACTAACTGAGGTAAGCTGTAAACATATTCTCTTGGATCCTTAGCATGTTCTTCAAGCGTTTCTATAGCCCATTTTGGTAATGATGAATATTGATCATAGTTAGCTCTTGTAACACATGTATGGTAACCAAGTTCTCGCCAAGTTATAAGCTCATCAAAAAAACTTTCTAAATTTTCAGAACCACCCCACCATCCCTGTCTTCTACCAACTAAGGAAGGGATAATTTGTTCAGGAGACCATGATTCTATTTCACACACCCTAACAAAGATTTCATATGGTGATATGTGTCCTGCATGAAGATATGGGGAAAGCCTGCTACTTGCATCTTCAGATGGGTGACTTCTTAGGGTTGCATAATTGAGATATCCGTTTTCCAAGAAGTAATCTAGCCGCTCTTTAGCTTTTTTGTATCCTCCTATTATTGAACTTTCTTTTACAGATTTATCAATGTCTAGATCCATTAAAAATTCTTCCTGATTAAATTTTTTAAAATCAGTTTTACTCCACTTGCTTTCAAAGTTTTTAATATGCTTTTTGTCGAATTTAGTTTTTAATTTACTTAATGGATGTTTTTCAGGGACATCTACTAAAAAATCGACAAAATTTTTATGTAAGTAACGTCTAAAATCATGAGCTCTTAGATATTCTTTTTCTGCAATACGAATTGGGATTAGGCCATTAGCGTCAACTAGTTCATATCTAGTATTCACAAATCCTTTAGCTTTTGCGGTCATTTGAGGAACGAAGTATGTAGGGTAGTCATCTGTGATTACTGCAGCTGCTTTTTCTGCTAGCTGAATCAGAAGCTCGTCACTAGCTTTTGGAGTTTGTTCAAGGTAAGGATAATAATAAGCATTTGAGTCATCTATTTCTTCAGCAACATCTTTCATGCCTTCCAAGAAAAATTTATGAAACCGTACACTTGACATTGGGTAGTCAAGGATAAGTGGCTCAAAAATAATTAGAGGTTTTGATAGCTCATTTGCTAATTCAACGGCTCGTTGTAATGCAAAATTGTATGAAGTCCTCTTAAAATTTATAACCCAATATAAAATGTATTCTTTTTCTAAATCAGGTTCAATATCTTTTAATACTGTGATTCGATTCTTTGGTACAACGGGCATAGTTTCAATTATAAACAGTCGAGTCTCCAATTATAAATGTGAAATGATTTTTAAATTGTCCACTTTATGTTTAAAATATAAGAAGTTATGGGCGCTATAAAGATTACAAGTGTAGGAAAAATTTATCCAAATGGAACGAGAGCACTTGAAGATGTAAATATTGAAATAAATGATGGTGAATTTGTTGTTTTAGTTGGCCCTTCTGGTTGTGGTAAAACAACTTTGTTACGCATGGTTGCCGGACTGGAAGATATCACAGAAGGTGAAATTTTTATTGGAGATAAGGTTGTTAACGAAGTAGCACCAAAAGATAGAGATATCGCTATGGTTTTTCAAAACTATGCTTTGTATCCCCATATGTCAGTGTATGACAATATGGCGTTCTCACTAAAACTCAGGAAACTTTCCAAAGAAGAGATAGACAAAAAAGTTAAAGAAGCTGCCAAGACCCTCGAGATAAGTGAATTATTAGAAAGAAAGCCTAAAGCCTTGTCTGGTGGCCAAAGGCAACGTGTGGCAATGGGTAGAGCAATAGTTCGAAATCCAGAAGCTTTCTTAATGGATGAGCCTCTTTCTAACTTGGATGCAAAACTAAGAGTACAAATGAGAGCAGAGCTGGGACAACTGCATACTCAACTTGAAACTACTACTTTATATGTTACCCACGATCAAGTTGAAGCCATGACTATGGGTGATAGAGTTGCCGTGATTAGAAAAGGTAAACTCCAGCAGATAGATACCCCTCGTGAAATTTATCTATATCCAAGAAATATTTTTGTTGCAGGCTTTATAGGTAGTCCTTCAATGAATTTTGTTTATGCAGATGTAAAAATATCTGGGGATAAAGCAGAACTTTCCTTTGCTGGTGAAAAAATTATATGTAATGATGTATCTGCAAAAAAACTTCAAAAAATGGATGGTGAGCAAATAGTATTAGGTATTAGACCTGAAGCTTTTGAGGACTCCATGTATGCTACTGATGGAGAATATATAGATTCCATAAACATTAAAGTAACACTGTTGGAGCAACTTGGTTCTGACTCATATATACACTTTTATAAAGACATAAAACCAGTCCAAACTGAAGCTATTGAAGAAATCCTAGCTGATGAAGGTGAAGATATAAGTATGCTCGGTAATGAGACTAAGTTTATTGCAAGAATTAATCCAAATTCAACTGTTCAAGAAGGGCAGGAAATTGAGCTTTCAATTGATTCATCAAAGTTGCACTTTTTTGATCCGGCAACAGGAAATGCTCTTTAATCAGTAACTACTGTCTAATTCTTCAGTAACTTCTTCAATATATAAACTTTTTAATTCGATGTATTTCATAAGCGCATACCATAAGCTATCTGCACCAATTTTTCTTTCCATAAGCTCAGAGGCATCATATCTAAAAAGGTCTTCGCTTAGTGAAGCTTTTATTAAGTTTGTCTCCTTAATTGTCATGGGATTAATAAGAGTATCTACATTTGAATCAATATTGGCAGCTATGTATTGAGAATCTTCTTTACTCATCCATGTTTTACCAAACTCTCCTGATACAAGAATATTCATCACACTACTTGTTTTTTTATTTGAATTTAAACCTATAATCACATCGCCTATACCGACCATTGCATTTTTATTTTTTGCTGATGGGAACTTAAAAAAGTCATAATCTGTCCCATAATTTGCATCTTGAGGAAAATAATAACTTGCAAAATGTCCGGACCAGCTAAATGTGCATGTATTTTCATCACTAAGTAGATTGCGATAATTATTCCTAAACTCTTTTCTTACCATTCTTTTGTTGCCACCGTAAATAGCGTCATCAATAAAAATAAGTTTTCCGATTTCTAATATCGATAGAGTAATTTCTTCAGAGCTTGATAGTTTTTCTTGTTGATACCATTCGTCATAAACTGATGGTCCGTATTCATGTAATATTATATCTTCTAACCAATTTGTTGCGATCCAGCCGGTGGAAGCTCCACTCTCAATATCCATGCACCAAAGAGGTCTCTCTTCAAATGAATTCTCAGAAGTAAATTTAATCATTTCTTCATAGGTATTGAATGTTGGTGAGCCAATATCATTATACTTTTGTACGTCGTACCATATTAAAGAATTTGGTATTAGTCTAAACCAAGCACCATAGTTGTTATTATCTATTTTTGAAGTTGTTATATTTTGTAAATGCTGAGAAAAACTTGCTTCAATAAATTCATCTTCTAAAAATGTAGTAATTGGGAGAGCAATGTCTCTTTGACCTAAGTTAACTACTCCCTGTGGATTTGGAATAATAGCAAGATCTAAGTTGTTGTTTGGATTTTGTATTAAGTATGTTTCAATATCACTATGTGTCTCATAACTTATCTCAATTCCTAGATCGTTAGAAATTACTTCTAACTCTTCTATAAAATAATCTAATTGAGGAAAAGTTGGACCTCCAATAATGACATCACTTGGTTGATAGGCAATAATGGAAAGGCTAACTGTTGTAACTAGAAAAACTGATATAAATCTAATATTCTTTTTTAATCCCATAAAAAAGCTGCACCTCTTACACCACTACTATTTCCGTGTGTTGCTTTTACTATAGGGGTGAGAAAAACATCTGAAGCTATGTAAGGAATTATTCTTTTTGGAATTTCATCGTAGAGTTCGGGTATGTCAGACATTCCCCCTCCACATACAATAATTTCGGGATCTAAGATATTTATAAACGTACTAAAACTTCTTGCGACTCTTTCAAAATAATCATTCATGACTACCCCAGCCTCTTTATCATTTGTTCTATAAAGATCCACTATTTCTCTAGATGGTAATTTTTTACCATTTAGAAATTGGTAATACTGCTCAAGCCCAGGACCTGAAATGAAGACCTCAATAGCTCCAATTCTCCCACAATGTCTTTTTACACTTTTTTCATAATCATCCATAGGTCCAGGTATTGGGTTTTGACCCCATTCACCAGTGAGTTTATTTGGGCCCTCTACAAGTTTTCCATCAACAACATAGCCGGCTCCAACACCTGTTCCAAGAATCACTGCAAAAACTTTGCTGTAATCCTTGCCAGAACCATCTATTGCTTCTGACAAGGCAAGGCAATCTGCATCATTAGCAATTTTTACTTCATATCCTAGTGCGGCTTCTAAGTCTGCTTTAACTGGTTTATTCTCTAATGCTTCTGTGTTTGATACTTGAACCATTCCTGTTGCTGGATGTAATGAGCCAGGCATACCTATTCCTACCGTAAAATTTTCTGAGGAATCTGAGATTTTTTTAATTAAGTCGACGACACCCTTAATTATTGTCAGATAATTATCTTTAGGAGCATCTATACGTAATCTATTGACTTCAGAACCATCGGTAGGGTCGATGAGTACTGCCTCTATTTTGGTGCCACCCCAATCAATACCAATCTTCATATTATTTACTCAATTCAAAATTTAAGCTGTATTTCTCTATTTTAGTAGCACCTAGCTCTTCAATTTCATTATTTTTATTTAGCAACCATATGTAAGGGGCGTCTGGATAGATCTTTGCATAATCAGTAGCAACGCCTACTAAAACTTGTTCTCCATTAGTGAGGTGAATTGTTAAAAATCGAAGATAATAATAATAATTATCGCATCCATCATTTTTTTCTGGGTTGACTTCTCCATTTACTGTATTTTTAAAATTATTAACTTTTTTTAATTCAATAGTTACTTCACCTGGACCGTATATATCCCAAACTGGCCCAATGCAAAGACTCTGAATATCGGTTTCATAATTTTCTCGAAATTTTAAATCAAAAACCAAAGAATATTTTTCAATCTCTTCAAAATTTTTAGGATAACCTTGAACTTGTAAACTGACCCTCTCATTAGATTCTTTAGTTGTGAAAACAAGTTTTACGTCTATCGAATTTAATGCTTCATTTTGTTCATATATCTCAGATAGATTGACTTCGTATTCATACGTACTACTGGTAGAGCAAAATAAAATAAGTAAAAGAAAGGAAGCTTTGAAGGGGTTTCTCAACCCTTTACAGCCCCTCCGATTAATCCCCTTATGAAAAATCGTTGAAGCCCAAAGAAGACAGCAAGCGGAACAAGAATTGAAATAATTGCTCCCGAAGTCCTTAAGTGCCAAGCTTCACCAAAACGACCTACAACAATTTGTGACATGTGAGATGTAACAACTAAATTTTCAGGCTTGTAAATACCTAAAAATACATTCGCTACTAGGAAATCGTTGTAAACCCAAAGGAATTGAAATGTACCAAAAGCAGCAATTCCTGCAACTGAGAGTGGCAAGACTAGTCTAAAAAATGTGGTGAAATGGCTTGCACCATCAATTTTTGCTGATTCAATAACACTCTTAGGTAAGCCCATCATGAAATCTCGAAGTAAAAAGGTAGCCAAAGGTAAGCCAAAACCTGTATGCGCAAACCAAGTAGCTACAAATGTACCATTCAAATCTAGTGCAGGAATAATTGGTATGCCCGCAATCTCAATACCGTCTTTGAATAACTGTACAAGAGGTATTAGTGACATTTGTAGTGGAATTATCATAGAACCCACAACAAATAAAAATAGAATATCTTTACCTTTGAACTCCATGAAGGAAAATGCGTAAGCAGCAAATGCTGCAATGGTAATTGGAATAATTGTTGATGGTATTGTTACAGCTAATGAATTGTAAAACGACCTATCTAAATTTTCTGCTCTAAAAACTTCAACATAATTATCAAAACTTAACTCGGACCATATTGTTCCGGTATATATGGCATCCCACCAGGAAGTTCTCTTAATACTCTCCCCAGGTCTAAAAGAACTAAGAAGAAATCCAAATATTGGGAACATCCAGGTTACAGCTATTGTTACAAGTATTAACTTTGTAACTGGCTTGTCATACCATTTTTGGTTACTTCTCGTCATGAACTCGAATTCTCCCTCTCTCTAAATGCTGTTCCCACGATAACAGGTAAAACACATACGAATATCAATACTGCAACAACAGAAGATCTTCCAAAGTTTCTATATTTTGAAAACTCATCCAGCATTTTTACTGCAAGTAGGTTAGTTTCTAAATCACCTCTAGTAGATACATATATAATATCGAAAGCTTTAAGTACGGTAACAACCATGTAGGTTCCAACTACTATGACTGTGCTTTTAATGTATGGAACAACAAGTGATCTAAATATTCTTAACTCGGATGCTCCATCAATTTGCCCGGCTTCCATGATTTCTGCTGGAATAGCTTTGATTCCTGCAGAAAACACAACTGCTGCGAAACCTGTGTACATCCAAACCATAATTATCATTAACAACATTGTGTTTAGAGGAAGGTTGATCAGCATATTTGAAAACCATCCACCACTTTGAAGTGAATCAGCTATGGGTAGAGAAGATAAATCTCTTTGCTGTAACCAACCAACTGCATTAACACAACTTTCATTATCATAACCTTTAAGCACGCCGTCTATTATTCGGTTGTTATAGCAGTCATCGCCTTTTGAAACTCTTATGCCATTAATAATTCCTATTTGAGTTAGGGGTGGAGGGCGATATTCGTAAATAAATTTAAAAATTGCAGTTGCTCCGACGGCTGAAATTGCCATTGGCATAAAAACAATAGACTTAAAGAATGATTCTCCTTTATTAAGCCTGTCAGTTAGCCAAGCTACTATTAATCCGATAAATACAGTTAGTACTACAACTGAAATGAGCCACACAATTTGATTACGTATAGTAGTAATCATCTCAGCATCTGTGAAAGCCCATCTATAGTTTTCCAATCCAATAAAATCATTGCTGTATCTATCTTTGAAACTTAAATAAATAGTTCTGACAGCTGGATAGAACAGGAAAAGAAAAATCATAAATATAGATGGTCCTACAAACATTCTAGCTTCTAACACTTCTCTAGAGTCTCTAGGTACAAACTTAATTAACTTATCCATACCTATAAAAAGTAAAAATATGAAAGTTGATCCAATAGGAATAGCAATTAATACTAGAACATTCCTTGTTACTTGTTCGGTAAGTTCTCTAAAGAGTATTGCTTGAGAGAGAAACCAAGCTAGAGGAAAAATAACAAGTGCAAGTGTAGAGATTCCAAACGTAAAAAGTTTTTTTTCTTGGCTGTTTTGTTTCATGCTAATTGTTTATTTTAACCGATTGATAAAAAGATAGCCACCCATATGGGTGGCCATCTAAATTATTTAATACGTTTATGGCTTACGGCCAAGAAGTATCAATATTTTCTAATGCAGTATCTATGTAACCTGGGCCTTCGACTGCTAAGTTCATCATTTCTTTCCAGAATGAACCTGCACCAACCTCAGGAGGCATGATATCTGAAGCATCAAACCTAAATGCGTCTGCTGCTAAGGCATCTGCGATGATATCTCCCAATACTCTATTAATATCTTTTGAGTATTGTGTTGTATCAAAACCAGTATGAGCACTTAGTCTTGCATTGTTAGGCATTGCTGCTGCTGCTGCGTGAAAGTTTTCACTAAGCATATATTCTGCAACTGCTTTTGTAGCTTCTCTATCATTAAATGCACCCCACATGTCACCAGCACCTAATGCAGCCTTTGGAAGGCTTGCATCAATTACAGGGAATGGGAAGACTGTTGTTTCTACACCTACTCCTGCTTGAGCGGACTCAGGCCAGAATGCAGGTATGAAAGATGCTTGTCTGTGCATGAAACAACCTGGGTTGCCATTTGCATCTTTTGTGAACATTGGGTCTTGTGCGTTACCGAAGTATGTTGAGACGATAGCATCTGTGCCACCAACTACATAATTTTCAGTATGCATAATTTGACTTAAGAGAGTTGCAGCATTCTTGACAGTTGGGCTTGAGAACTTAAGTTCATTTGTAACCCACTTGTCATAAGAAGTTGTTCCCTCACCGGTACGAAGCATAATATCTTCCATCCAGTCAGTAGCTAACCAACCTGATGCACCATTTGAGTACATACCGAAACAGAATGGATTCATTCCGTCTGCAACAATTTGATCAGCAAGTGCGATCATAGCATCCCATGTTTCAGGAACTTCATATCCTCTTGCTTCAAATTCTGCTGGTTGGTACCAAACAATACTCTTAAGGTTAGCTGCATTAGCACCACCATAAATAACACCGTCAACAGTTCCTAATCCCACAAGGTAGGATGAGAAGTTTGTCTTGTATTCATCTAGGTCAATTCCTAGATCTTCAAGTGATGTCAACATACCACGTGAAGCTGCGTCTACAACTGCACCTGGTTGTGGCCATAATGCGAAGTCTGGTGTATCACCAGATTCCATTTGAATTTGAATTTCTTGCTCAAAGTTGTCAGAACCTTGATAGGTGACAACAATCCCTGTTTCCTCTGTGAAGGAT
>Ga0102963_1001483_pt1 | contig 10336 bp, 17 predicted proteins | sample SalPon2_C_H2O_MG_2_FD_84522 | JGI IMG/M metagenome (GOLD analysis project Ga0102963, IMG submission 84522) | Salt pond water microbial communities from South San Francisco under conditions of wetland restoration - Salt Pond MetaG SF2_C_H2O_MG | ecosystem: Environmental > Aquatic > Non-marine... | reverse complement strand
TGCGAAAATTGCTGGAGCGAATGATGATTACGGGCGAGGTATCGCCGTGGATAGTAGTGGAAACGTGTACGTGATTGGGCACTCTTTCAGCAATCCACTCACTTTCTATAATGCAGGTGGTACATCTTCTGGTAAACAATTATCCAATTTGGGTAATAATGACGTATTCATCGCTAAATATGATACGAATGGTGTAGTTCAATGGGCTGGGGCGGTGGCTGGATTGACTTTTGATGACGGGAATAGCATCTCCGCGGATAGTAGTGGAAACGTGTACGTGATTGGGAGCTCTCAGAGCACTACACTCACTTTCTATACGACACTTGGTACATCTTCTGGTAAAACATTATCCAATTCGGGTGGTTATGACGTATTCATCGCTAAATATACCACGGCCGAAGCTGCGTTCACCAGTTTAGATTCTACAAATAGTTTGGTAATAAACACAAATGTTGGTATAGGTACAACAAACCCCCAATATTCTTTAGATATTGTGGGAGATTTAAACTTTACGGGTAGTGTATTTAGACAGGGTTTTCCCATTCCGATTACTCCATGGACTACCGAAAGTAATAAGATTTACTATACAGCTGGTAATGTGGGTATAGGAACAAATAGTCCTGATGCAAAGCTTCATGTCACGGGTAATGCCTACGTATCCGAAGAAATATATGCGGGTGGTGACATTACTGCATTTTCCGATAGGCGCCTTAAAACTGGATTTAAGGTAATCGAAGATGCCCTACAAAAAATAGACAAAGTTTCTGGATACACATACGAAAAAATCAACGAACCGGGAAAGAGAAAAACTGGTGTTATTGCACAAGAGATATTAGAAATCTTACCAGAAGCGATCCATGGTTCCGAAAACACAATATATTCGGTAGCTTATGGTAACATGGCTGGTCTCTTTATAGAGGCAATCAAAGAACTCAAAAATAGAATAGAAGTTCTAGAGGGGAAAATTAAGTAGGTGTCGGACAATCTGGACAATCCTCTGGTGAGGGATTGGAGGGTTGAGTGGATTGTACATATAATAACGAATCTTCAATTTTTACATTTAAATCATCACATTCCTCAATAGCCTGATCGTTTTGAGTTCCGATGAGGCTTTTTATAGTTTCCATTTTGTCACGTATTTGATACAAGGATAAAAACCTTTCGAGGTGTTGGATGTGTTCATACACTTCATCCAATATAGTTTGACACATCGTCATGGCTTGTGTATCATCTACCTGAATCATATTTTTCATATTTTGTATCCGTTCAGGTGCAGTGTGCATTACAAACATCATATATTATTGAATAATATTAAATTGTGGGTAAAATTGTCCCATTATTCACTACAGTAACATCTTGGCTTTCGGTGTAATATACGGAATCGCCAGGCGATTCTCCAGAAGTCCCTGAAGATCCGGCGTATCCCACATTTACCAGATTCTGTCGTTGAGAGTTATAACCTTGTATATTGTAATTGTATGGGTATCTCTGACCTCGGCCACAATTATTATCGGTTGCCTCAGCTATTTGCCCCGGGGCGGTGCTCGGAGCACCATTACCACCAGTACCACCAGTACCACCATTATTGCCAAAATCACCACCAGCACCACCATCACCACCAGCACCACCATCACCACCATCACCACCAGATGCACCTGAGGTACCAACCCCGATCGAGCAAACAATTTGATAAGAACAGGTTCCACCGAAGGATGCATAACCAGAACCACCGGGCGTCCCAGAACCACCAGGACTACCAGACGCCCCAGAAGTCGCTTCTGTGACTAACGAACTATCGGACGAACTGGTAAACACAACCGCATCGCCACCAGTACCACCAGTACCACCAGTACCACCATAACCATAACCACCATGGTAACCACCGACATAACCACCACACGTCGTGTAAGCCGGTGCGGTACAATATGGACCATAAGTATAATAATAATAACTGAAACAATTGTATGTATAAAAATATCTACCTGTACCGTGAAAACCACCGGCTCCACTAGGTATTAATTGATGTGCGGTTCTTCCAACAGCACCATTACCACCAGTACCACCAGTACCACCGGCTCCGCCACCACCTTTAATTTCACCATAATTTAAAATATAGGTGGGACCTGTCCATTGCACATCCATCGCTTTACCCGGGGCGGTAGAAGCATCGGCTTGTGTCCGTGTTTGGCCCTGTCCATAAATCTTACCATTGTTAACTACATTCGACGTATACACATTTGATGACAAACTATTTGGTATCGTAAATGCAGGAGTACTCACAGAAGTACTCCAAACATTAATACCGGACGGTATGATAATCTTGAATGGAACGTTAGAATGGAGTATCGGCACTTTATCTGATTCACCTGATGTCGTAAATTTAGAAGAAAAGTCACTACCAAGATCGTATTGGTGTTTATCACTATCCAATTCGATCTGATACTCTTTACTTGATCCCTGAAAATTACTAAAACTTAATTGACCAGATGCAGGGACATTCGATGTATATATTGAATCCGGAACTATATGATGAGAAACACTACCATAAGTTACATTTGTACCACCTTTATGGTACTGACCAAAACTAATCGGTTGTGAATCACCCTTAAACATACTTCTAATCTGACTGGCTGATATAGTAGAACTGGGTAGAACATCCATTACATGTCACTGAGAAAATATTATCCCTTCGACCAAATCTCATAAGCTTCTTCTCTTGTAAGTATAGGCTTTCCTATTCTTTCATTAACACTATTATGTAATTTTACAGTCCAACCAAACAGGTCTGAGAAGTCTGGTGGATATTCATTTATAAACTTCATGTAGTGATGAATACACTTTGGACATTTCAATGTATGGACTAAACTGGTGTAAAATCTCGTATACTGCATTTCACCACTCACACCTTTCACGAAATTAAGAGCTGCCATGTGTATGACTGCCCACATATGAGAATAATACGACATGCTTATTAGTATGTGAGAAATTTCCCCGAACTTAAAAATAAAGTCTCACTATAATATAAAATGTCTGGTGGTATCGCCCAACTCGTCGCTGTCGGTGCTCAGGATGCCCACCTCGTCGGTGATCCCGAGGTCAGCTTTTTCCGCAGTACCTACAAGCGTCACACGAACTTTTCCCAAACTGTCGAGCGTCAGGTCATTCAGGGTGCTCTCTCCCAAGGTGGCATGTCCACCGTTCGCTTCGAGCGTAAGGGTGACCTCCTCGGGTACACTTACTTCACCTCGATCAACAACGCCTCCAACGCCTGTGAGGCCCTCGATTGGTCGACCATGATCGACAAGGTCGAGCTCCTCGTCGGTGGTCAGGTCATCGATGACCAGGACGCCTTCTTCACGAACAAGATCGCCCCCAACCTCTTCGCGACCGGTCTCGCCAAGTCCGTCGCCGGCGGTCTCTACGACGGGTCCACCGCTTCCAAGTTTTATCCGCTCCGATTCTCCTTCTGTGAGAACTGGCAGTCCGCTCTCCCCCTCGTGGCTCTCCAGTACCACGATGTCGAGCTCCGCATCCGCTGGAAGACCCACGCCAACGTCGACAGCTCGCTCCGCCGCGTCGAGTGCCACGCCCACTACATCTACCTCGACACCGAAGAGCGTGAGCTTCTCGCTCGCGAGCCCCGTGCGATCCTGATCACCCAGGTCCAGAAGTCCCTTGCGTCCCTCGGTCGTACCCAGGAGCTCAACTTTAACCACCCCGTGAAGTTCCTCGCGGCCAGTAACGTCGCGTCGGACAGCGTCAACACGGCGACCAACCGTGTCAAGCTCCAGATCAACGGCACCGACGTGACCGATTTCAAGTTCATCGACCCCCACTACACGTCCGCCACCTCCTACTTCCACGCCCCCAACGCCAAGTCGGACGCGTCCCTCTACTCGTTCCCCTTCTGCCTCGACACGTCCAGGCTCCAGCCCACGGGGTCGCTCAACTTCTCCCGCATCGATTCGGCTCGCATCGTCAGTGAGACGGCGAACTTCAAGGATACCATCTACGCGGTCAACTACAACATCCTCAGGGTCGAGAACGGTATGGGTGGCCTCATGTATTCCAACTAAATTCACCCCTTAACATAAATATTTACTACTAGTAAAATGAACTTCTGGTTGATTGTCTTTTTACTAGGAGCTGTTTTTGTACTCACGTACGATCCCAAGTCCAGGACACTCGAGAAGATTGTCGAGATCCAGCCGAAACATGAGCAGTGCGAAGCGGAGCGGTACCAGCGACTCCAGTTCATCGGTGGTGACGACGCGTGCACACAAAAGGGTAAGACTAAGATGGGTGCAATTATTTCGGCTTAAAAGAATCGAACGTCTATTACACATAAGATGCTTTCTTTTGATCGAGACACCATGCTCATCGTCGGTATCGTGATGTGCGTCGCCGCCGTCGCGTACATGTACAACGACATGCGAAAGACGAAGGAGGATGTCCACGCGGTCAAGACCTTTTCCCTCAACCTCATGAAGAATCTCACCATCGAGCCCGCGGAGCCCGTCGCCGAGAAACCTCAGCCCCCAGCGGCCGCCGAGGAGAAAAAGGATGAATAAACATGTTCGCTTATTATAACTTGCTAAATGAGCAATGAAGAAATACAAGGCGATAGCTATTCCAGTCACATTTGAAGACGATCGACCACGGTTCTTGACCGTGCGAGATCGTAGGTTTAAGGATTGGATTTTCGTGACGGGTGGGTGTCGACGCCGTGAAATATACAATCCGTTGCGATGTGCTCTTCGGGAGCTCGAGGAGGAGACCCGGGGTGTGGTCTCGTTGAAGCGAGGGGAATACACAGAGTTTACCTTTGTGCACAAGGAGAGTCCGCTCGTGGAGTTGGTGTACAACGTGTACATCTTTTTCGTCAATTATAAGCGATCCGATCAGGCGAACATGATTAAAAAGTTTAACGACGAACGTACCAAGACGAATTTGAAAAAAATAAACAAGGAACCGATCAAAAAGACGTACGACGAAAACGATTTCATGAGTTTTGACACTTTAGAAGAATTCAACGCCCGTAAGCGTTGGGATCTCATCGTGCGGAACGTTATTCAGAATCCCGAATTTTACTCGTGTGTGACTTCCCTCAACAGAAAAACATTCAGTATAAAATAGGATGAAGTCGAAGACGTACATCTTAAAGCAGATCAAAGATCTTCTTATTGATAACAAGGCATACAGTGAACACAGAGCCGAGCAGTACGTGGAGAGTGTCAAGGACAAGACGGTCTACGAACTTCTTGTTATTAAAAAGAACCTGAGTGAAGACTCGAAGGAGCACGCCGACGTCTCGTGTATGCGTTCGATTTTGTACGATAACCATCAAGACGATTAAAAGAATGATGCGATGACAAGACAAGTATGTTCAAGAGTTGGTGCTCGAAGAACAAAGTAAAACATGCGAAGGCGAGGTCACACGTTCTCATGGACGGTGGCGTGCTTTCGATCCCATTCGACAAGCTTGACGAATTCTGTGAACAGTACGTGGAAGCCGTGAAGAACGAGGAAAAATTATTTTTGGTCGAGCAGAAGACCCCGACCTATAACTTTTTCATCGACATCGATTACAAGGACCGGGACGCGATGGATCTGGTGTACATGAAAAAGATGACCCGGGTCATCTGTGACAAGGTGAAAACCCTCGGTGGTAGGGACTGTCTGATCTGTGTCGCCAAACCAAAAAAGACGGACAAGGACATGATCAAGACGGGTGTCCACATGAACTGGCCGGGGTTCGTCGTGGACCAAAAGGGGGCCATGAACGTTCGGGACCACGTCATCGCGACCTTGAGCTCCGTGTTCAGGAACAAGGACTGGAACCAGATCATCGACCTGTCCGTCTACAAGGGAAGTGGGTTCCGAATTCCTTGGTCGTACAAGAAGGGAAAACACGTGGCGTGTAACGGTCAGGGGTGTCAAGAGTGTGACGCCGGGAAGGTGACTGAACCGCCGTACCTTCCCATCTTTCGGTACACGTACGGCCCGGTGATGTGTCTCATGAACACCATGTCCCAGGACCCGAGTGTCGACGTGTTCAAGGATTCCATCATCCGAACGGAAGTGACTGACGTCGCGACGATTCCACCCCTCGACGGAAAGCGAAAGCTCGAGGGTTCGTTCACCCAGGCCCAGATGAAAGACGAGTTCAGGGATTCCGAAACCATCGCGAATCTCGAGGCGTTCATTCGGGCACACATGGAGGGACAGGCGAACGCTCACGTCACGAAGATTTTCACACACAAGAAACATTTCCTAGTCTCGACGACGTCGAAGTATTGTGAAAATCTCGGTCGATCACACAACTCGAACCACGTGTGGTTCCATGTGGTCGGATCGGTCATTTTCCAAAAATGTTTTTGTGATTGCGAGACGGTCCTCGGGCGACGGAGTGGGTTCTGTGGTGACTTCAGGGGACGCGAACACAGACTTCCGGATGTGGTGGTCAAAAAATTGTACCCCGACGAGTCACCACCCAAGAGAAACGCGACGCCCCCACCAAAGGAGAAGCTGAACGTCGACGAGGCGATTCGGACGCTCGAGGCGTACATCACTCAACACGTTCGACCGACGCGAATCACGGCACTCAAGAAGAACAGGAACGCGTACATCGCTCAGGTGGCTGAGACGAAGTGTGATGCCGACCACGACGCGGTGTGTCATTTTATCATCGATGAAAAGGGAATCGGTTTCGTGTGTTCAGAGTGTAAGGGAACGCCCAGGCGACACCTTCTGAATAAGAAATCCAAAGAGATTTTATTTCCAGGCAAAAAATAAGATGGCGAGCGTACTCTTCGTGGCTTCCACCTACTTGACGAACGTTCTCACCAAGAGAGACGTCAAGATGGATGAGATCGACACGCTCGTGAAAAAGGCGTACGAGTATTCGGGACTTGACTCAGAAGAGTTTTATGCATTCGCGACGAACATGTCGATGTTCAAAAAACACGTGGATGTCGGTTTTCTATATAAAGCACTTTCACACCTGGAAAACGTCGGGATCATGACCGAATTCCAGGATGATATTCACACGATCGTCGTTCAGATTGGATATTACGGCGAAAAACAAGTCATGAACGCCCACATGAACAAGAATGTCGCGTTTCATCCCAGATACTTAAACAGTAGGCTATAGTAGAAGCGATGATTTCACGATCTGGTCGCCAAATCAAAAAGCCCGAGCTGTATATCCCCGAGGAAGATGTCGAGGACGATTACGACGAGGATGATTACGATAGTCAGTTTGGAGAGAGTGACATCGACACGGAGGACGAATACGGATCTGAGGATGATTATGACGATACCGACGACGAGGATGTCGACGAGAATGGTAATCTCAAAGGCTTCATCGTGGACGACGATGACGACGAAGACAGTGAGTAATTTCCGACTTAAAAAAATCAAAAATAACTATAGATATGGAAGCAGACATCGGAAATCCCATAGACTTTAATAAAGAAATGCACGACCAAGGTGTCGATGAGCAGGATCACCATCAGCCGCAGCAAGAGTATTATCCTCCACCCATGATGATGATGCCACCCCAGCAACCCATGCACGATCAAAAACCCGATTTTTTCTCCAACATCGACAAGACCACATGGATCGTCGGGTTCGTCGTCTTCCTACTCGGCTTCTTCATGGGTAAGACCATGCAGCCTGTCATCCTCAGGCCTGGTTAAGGGGGTACCCGTAGATCCACTCCTTCTCTTCCCAAGGAAAGTGTCCAACGAACGATCCTAACGATCCACGTTTCCTTTCCGTAAAATACGCACGACTCGTCACGACGGGGTCCTTGAGCTGAGCCGCGAGTACCTCCGTCGCTGTGTTCATCTTCTTTTTGACATTTTCAGGCGATGTGAAAAAGAAGTACGCCACAAAAAATACGATGATGAGTGTGATGATGTTAATCAACACACTGAACATTCTTACCTTGTATGTATATTTTTAATTATTCCTTGACCGTCTCCAGTGCATCGGCGGCCGCAGCCTCCGCCTCCCTCTTCGCCTGCCGCTCCTTGATCTCTGCAGCGACGATCTCGTCCGCCTTCTTGACCAGTTCCTCCATGGGTGTATCGGGCTCTTCCTTCTGAAGACGCTCGAGAACCTCGGCTGGGTGACTGACAGGGGCCTCGTCGGGCTTGTTGTAGTACTTGGAGTTTTCGTCTCCGGGCTTGATGTGGTTATCGGTGGACATCATGTCTCGCTTGCGTTCCTCGAACATCTTGGCAGCCATACTCTGGTTCTCCTTGTACCCTTGCATGAGCTCCTCGAGCTTCTCGTTGGTATAGTGCACGTCGTCGATCTTGTCGGTATCGGGAGGAATCAAAAGCCACTTGTACATGTCCACGACGTAAATGTCGAAGGTTGCATCCTCCTTCTGAAGACGCTTCGCGTGGTTCTCCGCCTCATCACGGGTGTTGAAACACCCGCGAATCTTGATACCAAACTTGTCATTCTTTTGGGGGCACTCCGGACCGACGATCGACAGACACGCGTAAATCTGACCGGGGACGGTTGTGTAATCTTGCTCGAGAGAAGCCATTATGTTTTGTTTGGGACTAAAAACTTTAAGCCTTTAGAAACGTAAGTGGGTTAAACCTTTCGAACGAATTAAGAATATGGAAAATATCCGAAAGGCTCACAACACCTTCAAGAAGGAACTGATTCAATCAGTGACTCGTGATGGTGACGTCATCTTGGATGTCGGGTGTGGGTGCGGGGGTGATCTTCAGAAGTGGAGACACGCCGGGGCGAACCTAAACATGTGTGACCCCGACGAAGAGTCTCTTCGAGAAGCTCGCTCGAGGGCGAAGAATTTGAAAATTCGAGTCAACTTTTATCAGGGAGATATCTTCGCGTGTCCCAACAGAAAGTATGACATCGTGTGTTTTAATTTTTCCCTACACTACATCTTCGCGACGGAAAAACTCTTCAGGGATTCGATCCGTGAGATTAAGAAGAGGATGAAACCCGGTGGAAAATTGATCGGGATCATGCCAGACTCGGAACAGATTCTCATGAAGACGCCGTTACGGGATGACATGGGTAATTTTTTTATCATGAAAGAGCATGGGAATGGTGGATTCGGAGAAAAACTTTTCGTGCAACTGGTCGACACACCGTATTACGCCGACGGTCCCAAGTCCGAACCGGTCGCGTACAGGGATCACCTCATACATGAGCTGGAGTCGAACGGGTTCACGTTGTCTCTGTGGGAAAATCTGACGGGAAGCCACATCTCGGAACTCTACAGTAAATTTATATTTACTTATAGAAAATGATAGTGGCTCTCATCTTGGTGATCATTAACGTGTACCTGTTCGTGTCGACGTTCGAACCGGAAAAGTTACGCATCGTCAAGGAGAGATACGAGATTCTTCGGGACAACGTTCGCGGGACGGAGTTTGAACAACTCGAGCGGTGTATCCCGATCACCGGACACCACGGTCTCAAGGGTACGGTCGGGTACAACGTGAACAAGGGAAGTGAGATTGGTTTGTGCATCGACGGTGAAGTGAATGAAATTTTCCACGTCCTCATTCACGAACTCACACACTGTCTCGTCGACGCGTACGATCACTCACCGGTGTATTGGGAAAAGTACAACAGTCTTCGAGCGTTGTGCGTTCGCTTGAACATTTACGAACCCATTCCCACCGAGACACCGTTCTGCGGCATGCATGTCCAGGATAAATAATCTGTGTATACTCCAAATGAAAACACCCGTGTCGACTGTGGCGACGGCCGTGTTCATGTGGGTATTCGTATTCGCTCTCACGATGGTGCCCATGTACACGAAGAATTATTGGGCTAATCTCACGTTAATGACGATCGTCATTCCTAACGCTCTACGACTGATCGTCGGACAAGTTCCCCAGCTCGCCGTGGACAAGGGATTCTTCTTCTCGTCGACGATCATCGCCTTCATCGCGGTGGAGGCGTTGACTCGTGTCGTCAAGACACTCAAGCCACAGATTAAAAAGTACGGCGACGACAGAAAAAAGAGTTTGGAAGTGGGTCTCTTATTTCTGGCTGCGTTCGTTATCGGAGCAGGATTGACGTACATGTTAGGTGTGGATAAATCCATCTACAGTAACATGGGTTGGGAACAAGTACCTTAAGCCTTGAGTACGTAGCTCTGGCCGATGTGGAATAGAACGGCGGCGACGATACCGGTCGCCGCGAGACCGATCATACTGCGACGCCCGGCATCGTTAAGAAACTGGGGAATCATGGTCGCGAGCTTCTCTTGTACCGGCGTGCTGATCGCCGCGGCGGTACAGGCGGACACGATGAGAGCCTGCATCTGCTGATC
>Ga0102963_1001482_pt1 | contig 10338 bp, 11 predicted proteins | sample SalPon2_C_H2O_MG_2_FD_84522 | JGI IMG/M metagenome (GOLD analysis project Ga0102963, IMG submission 84522) | Salt pond water microbial communities from South San Francisco under conditions of wetland restoration - Salt Pond MetaG SF2_C_H2O_MG | ecosystem: Environmental > Aquatic > Non-marine... | reverse complement strand
GTTGAACCACTTGAATATATTATAGAAGCAGTCTCGTATATGGTTTCTAAATAACCAATAGAGGCAGTACCACTTACTGTTAAATTTGTAGATACAATTTCAGTTGCTGCAAAACTACCTGTAAAAGACCCAGTAAATGATGATCCGGTTACTTGTCCAAAAATACCAATAGATCCTGATATATCTGAACTACCTGAGAGGTCTACTCCTTTTAAATATGCCATGGTATATTAAAAATCGATTTATTATAAATATTAAGTAGAACCTGTTTTATTATAAATATAACAATATAATCTAGGAAATAATAGTTAATTTCTTACAATAAAATGCTTCAGCATATTTAGAGGAAATAAAAGTTCCTTTATATCTAGCCTCGGCTTTAAGTATTTCTTTCCAATCTTGAGGAAATCTTTTAAATTGTGAGTTATGTAAATTTAAGGCTTCTATTTTATAATCTATAAAATTATCAACTTCTAAATATATTGTGGGTTTTGAAAATTCTTGGTAGTTTATTCTTTTAAAGGGGATAGTATCAAAATGAAAAAAATTATTAACTTTTCTTCCAGCTGCCATAGCTGATTTCATAGTATTATGGTGGTCTTGATGGGAATCAAATTCACTATGTGTTAAAATAGTGTCTATGTTTTTATTAATGATAATATTATCTAAAAAACTTACTGTTTCTTTATTGTGGGGGATAGAACCATCTTTAAAATCAGCTATAATATAATCAGTTATACCTAAATATTTAAATGCTTCTTCTTGTTCTTTTTTTCTAATCTTATTTTCACAAGACATAACTACAGCAGTTACTTGTATTCCTTGTCTTACCCATTTACATATACTAGCACCACAACCTGCTTCTATATCATCTGGATGAGAGCCTATAACTAAGATTTTAGAGTGATTTCCAATATTCATAATCTTGAGAAAATGTTTTATATATTTTTTGTTTTATTTCAGGAATTAATTTTTCAGGCTGTCTATTAGTTGATTGTAGGTGGGGGATTTGATGAGGGAATTGGTTAAATATACAATGAGAAATAAATATAAAAACTTGGTATAATTTTTCAAATTTAAAAACTTTATCTATTCTTTCTTTACCTTTACTATCTATTATATGATCATATTGTTTATCAATAGTATTAATAAATTCTTCACTTAAAATAAATTCATCAAAATCCTTACTATTATAAGCTTGAGGGAATTCATGAAAACTTGATTGAACATATTCAGCCGGGTCTCTAAATATAGTAAATTTAAAATAATCATCTAAATTTAAAAATTCTTCATACCCCCGTATCCACATATGGGGATCGCTTCCCATATTTTTATATAAATGATAATTTAGATATTCTTCCCAAAACTGTATATTAGTAGAAGATTTTATATTAGCTCTACATTCACCATAATAATTACTAATTGAACTGCCTCCTGTTTTAGCTATATGAACAAATAATATTTTATGTTTTGGATCGTACATAACTAATAATTAATTCCTTGTTTATAAGGTTCTAAAATTTCTCTACCTAGTCCTCCAAAAACTTCTGAGCTATTTACTAATTTAATTATATCTTTTCTATCATAATAAAATAGATTAAATAATACTTGACATTCGGGATGATAAAATTTAAAAAATTCGGTTTTTAAATCTTCTAAAAATTGTGGTAGTCCGGGCTTGCGAGTATTCCATAATAAAAAACTCATATTAGCAGATTGTTTTTGGGTACAATATTCCCAACTTCTATTTCCTATATACCAATCAATATTATCTCTAATTTTAGATTCAACCCCAATATATCTCCCATAAGCCATACATCTAAAATATTCTTCAAAAACACTAAACCATTCTTCACCTAATACTACAAAATTATCTTCTACAACATCTACAAGATTTTGGATTTGATCTAACCCATGAAAAAAATATTTATGATCATGATATAAAATATAATCATATTTATTCATTAATCTTTCTTCATCATCATACTCTAATTCTACATCAAATATTAAAAACTTAGCATGTTTAGCTTGGATTGATGCTTCTGTAAGGTCTGTGGTATGTTCTAAATGTGTTAAATATTTAACTATCCAACCTTGTTCTTCAGCATTATTTTTAAATTCCTCAGTACGGTTAGTAGTTAATACATATGAATCTACTCCCTTTAAGGCAGGAAGAAGTTTTGTCCAATTTCCGGTTATTGTAGTAATTAAAGCTAGATTTTTCATTATAAAGTATTAAAATATTCTAAAAAATTAATATTATATTTTTGGTTTATTGTTTGAACATGGTAGGGTTTAAATTTATTAAGTAAATAATTTTTATAATCTTTTATAAATATTTCTTCCTGATGGTCTTCTAATTTACGGTTTGAATGGTTATATAAATGATATATAGGGGTATCCTTATAATTTACTATATCATAATTTTGTTCTATACTTCTATAAGTTAAATCTATTTCTTCATATCTAAAATTAAGTAAAGGATCGTATCCTACTTCATATAACCATTTTATTTTTGCAAAATGAAAACCTCCTGAAATGGTTGATTGTCTATAATTTTGGGTTTTAGAAAAATGTTTAGATATAAAAGGAAAATTACTTTCTTTATTTATATTAAAATTATTAGTGAAGTGTACATTATTATCCCCTAATCCTTCTTCTAATGTATAAATAGGGGGATAAGCAGAAATTATACTTTTATTAGGGTAATTATTTATAGTATCAATTAATAATGAATCCCAATTAAAATCAAATCTACTATGAGAATCAATACTTAAATAGTATTGAAATTGGGGTTCTATAAAAGATTTTGCTAAAGAACGGATTCTACATACATTAGAAAATTTATTATAATCAACATTAATTAATAATATATTATATTCTTTTGGAAAATCTAATTGAGTAAAAGATTTATCAGGAATATCTTGGTTAAAAATAACTACTTTAATATTTTGAGGATTAGATGACTTCTCAAATAAATCCTTTACTGTTGGGATAATTTCATTATCTAATCTACAAGGAATATAAACATATATCATCGATACATCCATTCTTTAATAGAGTTATAAAAAATATTATCTGGAAATTCGGTTATATTTAAATTAGGAAAATTATGTTTATGAAATATTGGGTCACAAGAATAATGGGCTTGATGATGGTTTGCTGTGTCTAATTGATTTACGTTAGGGAAATAGCAATTATCTATGCTAATCATTTTTACTCCATGATTATGGCAAGCTACATTTAACCCATACATCTGCATCCACCAAGCATGAGGGGTATTTAAATTATCTTTTCCTATTTTAATACTTAAATCAATTATATCATCTATAATTTCTTTTAAAGTAGAAACTTTAATTATAGTATTAAAACCACCATTAGGATACCATTCTTCTTGATGATTCATATATGGTCTGATTACATGAGAATTTTCGGATTCTGGGGTAGAGATATGCATATGCCAATTTTCATATACTGTATTTACTATAACTTCTTTATCTCCTGGGAGGGGGCCATGATATGGTTTAAGATGAAAAATATCACAATCTTGGATTTCAACTATATCATCATCTTTTAAATATGGTAATAATTGTTTTGCAGCATAAAATACATTTGAGGCACAAAAAACTGGGTCTGTTTCATTAGTATAAGTGAATATACTATCTACCATTACATAAGGAAGTTTAATATCCCAATCTATAGAATTAATTAGGGGATCATTATGGTGATTTTGTTTAATAATAGGAATCAAACATTTATTTTTTGCTTCAGCTCCATAAACTTTTTGATGTTGAAATTGAAATAAAGAAAGTTGAAACTTAAATAATTTTACAGGGGCAACACATGGGATTGTAATCATGTTTTTAGTTTTTTGGTATTCTATTATATAATTCCCAAGCTATGGTTTTATAACCTAAGGTGTTAGGATGAAAGTCTCCTCCTAAAAAACTTCCTAATTCACTTACTTTTCTGCAACCATATTCCCAAACAGAAGTATTATGAATTTTTTCATAGTATATTAAAAATTCAGCCATAGTCATTTCAGGATTAATAAATCGGGAAATATCTAAAGAATCAATTATATGTTGAGGAACTTCTTTAAAAGTAGGATAAAAAGAATTAACTATAAAATAATTGTAACCCTGTAGTAATTTATTTATTCTAGGGATATCTTGTTCAGGTTGACCTTCACCTCTAAAAGCATAACTTAGCATTACAATTATAAGGTCATTTTTAGTTAAATATTTTATATTTTGTTTAATTCTTTGAATAATTTCAGGGTTTGAAAAATTACATACGCCTAAATTTACAAAAGGAATATCATAATGTTGGGATAAATATCGGGGCCACCCATTACTACTTCTTAAACTATTAATAAATAAACCACAATCAATAACTTCTTTATATTGGACTTGGGTTTCAACCCCATGTCCAGCTGTCCAACTATCTCCAAATGTTACTAGCCTTTCGTACACTTATATTAAAAATTTTTATAGGTAAAAGGGTCTCTTTTTTTAAGTTCAGCGATCTTTTTTTCGTATTCTTTTTTCTTTTGCCAGGCAGCAATTTTTTGTTTTACTTTATCTTTTAACATGCTTTTTTTTGATAAGAAAGTTGTTGATTACTAAGAAGTCTATGTCTGATGATAAATATCGGTCGATAGCTTGTTTTGGTGAAATTGTGATAGTTTGATCTTTTAAATTAAATGAAGTATTTAACACTACCGGTATACCTGTGATTCTGCCAACCTCCTTTATTAATTTATAGTATTTAAGATTCTGTTCTTTATTAACAGTTTGAACTCTACATGTTCTGTCGATATGTGTAGCAGCGGGAAGAAAATCTACTTTAGCCTTAACAACTTGATTCATATAAGGTACCGATTCTTTGATATCAAAAAACTTACTGGCTTGATCTTCAATAACTGAAGGAGCGAAAGGTCTAAATCCTTCTCTCTTCTTTATTACGTAATTAAGTTTTTCTCTCATTTTAGGATCAGTAGGAGAGGCTAAAATAGAACGATTTCCTAATGCTCTTGCCCCGAATTCCATCTTGCCTTGAAACCATGCTATAATTTTTTGATCTTGAAGTAATTCTGCGGTTTTCTGAATAATTTTTTTATCGTCTAGATTAGAGTACATAAGCTTACTATCATACTGTTTAAGTATTTTTCTTACATGATCATTAACATAATATGGTCCTAAGTAAGGTGAAACTTTAGTATGTCCTTCTAGACAAGCACCTATGGAAGAACCTGCATCTGAGGGTGCAAAAGAAATATGTATTGAATTAAAAAACGTATATGCTAAAGAATTAGCGACTCCATTGTAAGCGCAACCCCCGCCTAAGCATAAATTTTGCGATCCTGTAAGATCTTTGGCTTTTTTTACTAACTTCAGAAACTCCCTTTCGTAAAGCTTTTGAAGTGCTGCGGCTAAATTCTTGTGCTCCTGCGTCAATGGCTCTTCTGGCAGTCGAGGAGGTAACTCTAGTAACTGGCATAATTTTTTATTAAACATTATTTTATCTGAATATTCCCAAGTAAAATATTTTTGATGTAAATAGAATTTATTAGATGTATTATCTAAAACTTTTTCAAGTTTATTAAAATATTTACTAGGATCGCCATATGGTGCAAGACCCATAATTTTATACTCTCCTTCATTAGGTCTAAAGCCTAAGTAAGATGTTATAGTGCTGTATAACATACCGAGAGAGTTAGGGAAATCAATTGAGATAAGTTTTTCTATTTTATTACCTCGAGCTCTTGATATAGTTGTAGTCTCCCACTCACCTACCCCATCTACAGTTAATATTGCAGCATCTCTGTAAGGAGAAGTAAAATAGCTAAAAGCAGAATGAGAATAGTGATGATCGTGGTATACAATTTTTCCGGTGTACCCAAGCTTTTTAAGTAAAGCTTCCGGAGAGTTATTTTTTTTGTCTTTATTATACCTTTGTCGAAGAAAAAAAGTTTTAATCGGTCTTTTATTGAAGATAGTTTTGACTCTATCGTCTTTTGTATCTGGGTTTTCATACCAGTGTACTTCTTGTATGTCTGATATTTTAGTTGATGTAGAACGTAATAGCCATTTTATAGTGTTAATAGGAAAACTACTATCATGTTTAATACCGGTAAATCTTTCTTCTTCAGCTGCTGCAATAACAATATTACCGTTTGTAAGACAAGCGGCTGAGTCGTGATAAAATGCTGATATACCGAGTTTAATCATTTACCCTATATGTTTCCAATCCACTAATTTATAGTGGACAAAGAAATTTCTAAAGAAAGTACCTTTAAATGGAATTTTTCTACCATGTTCACATGCCGCAGATTCATATAAAATCATATCCCCAGGTTCTGTATATATACTATGCCAGTTTCCTTGATGATCTTGGATTTCTAAAGCCCAATCTTCAGGTTCTTTACCAGGACCACAACCACAACTTAAGTTTTTATCTACACAAATAATAGAAGAAATATGATGGGTTGCAATTCTATCAACATGAGAAGTTAATGTTGCTCCTCTATTATATGATCTAACTCCATAAATGTAAGATGGTTCTATAATAGCTTTATTTTCAATAAAAGCTTCATGAAAGGGTTGGAGTTGTTGATGAATTAAGGTACGAATAGTAGGTAATTGCCCAAAATCAAGTAAATCACTAGTATTTCCTTCTCCACCTATTATGTGTTCTTTTCCCTCCCATATTTCTTCATGTATATTATTTTGTAATAAATTATAAGCATCTTTAATTAAATTCCAAGTTTGGGGGGGTACTTTAACTACTTTAAACCCATGTTCAGTAAAACGGGGAATATCTAAGTTAGAAGTAAATGTTTTACCTTCAAAGTTAGGTGTTTGGGGGTCTAATTGAATATTAGTTTTATCATGATATTCTTTAGCTAATCTATCATCTTCAGCCCCATTCCATTCATTTTCTCTCCACCAAGATGTTATAATATATTTCTTACCTTTTATTACATCTTTTCCTTCATGTAACATTTCGGGTAAAGTCTTACCTCCTAACATATTAGGCCAAGATACAGCTTTACCTATTTCAGGTTTAATACTTAAATTAAGCTCAGGGAAATCAGTTTCTCCTCCCTCTTCTGGGATATTTAAATATATCATAAGGGTATGAATACGATTACCTGAGGAAAGGCAATGATTCATATAAGAATCTCCTTGGAAAAAATCAGTATGAGGTCTAAAGTACTGGCCGGGTTCATATAATTGACCCTGGATATGTTCTCCTTGGGTAAGGTTTAAATTTAAAAATTTTGCAATTTTCTTTTGGATTCTTTTTACAGTAGGGTTGGTAGAATCTAAATTAGAGGTACTAGAAGTTCTAGTTTCTTCATATATACTTTTAGTACCACCCCTACCCGCTACTGTAGAACGTTGATGGTTTTTATCTATCATTTTAATGATAGTATTGCAATCTCTTTTAGATAAAAAATTAGGTATTTCTTTAACCATAACTTAAAATTTAATATTATAATATAATAATTTTTTTTATAATTTCAAAACAATTTATAAACTATTAGAATAAGCTGTTAAAACTTCGTCTGTAATATTAATTAATTCAAAATGAGTATCCCCATATCCAGAACCACTTGGGGTTTGAATTTCTAAAATAGTATTTAAATGGTTTTGGATAGTTAAATTTTCTCCTTCACCTGAAAACACTATGGGTTTTTGCCAACTTACTTTTGATTCAGTATAAGATGATGATGTCATCCAATTATTAAAATCTAAAAAACTTACTTCCATATTTTATTATTTTTTTTAACATCCAGAACAATAAGTATAAGTATTTGTAGCTGTTCCACCAGTATATACTGTAACCATGCTAGCACTACATACATAGTCTGTAGAATTGTAACTTGTAATGGTTTTATATTCACCAGAACAACAAGTATAGGCATACACCATATAACTAGCAGGATAATTTCTATTAACTTGATATCTGTAACAAGTTGCTGGGGATGAAGGGGTAGGTGATGGTGGGCCCGGAGTTGGACTCGGTGGAGCCGGTGTTGGTGATGGTGGACTCGGTGGAGCCGGTGTTGGTGTTGGTATATAAGTTGGTGTTGGTGGAGGTGGTGGAGCAGGTGTTGGAGATGGTGGGCTTGGTGGACCCGGAGTTGGACTTGGTGGTGTTGGAATATATGTTGGTGTTGGGGTTGGTGATGGTGGGCTTGGTGGACCCGGAGTTGGACTAGGTGGTGTTGGAATATATGTTGGTGTTGGGGTTGGTGATGGTGGTGCGGGTGTAGGTGATGGGGGTGCTACAGGGGTAGGTGTAGAACTACACACAGTTGCTCCTACTTGTATACCACCTGGGGCATTTAACCCAAAATAATAAGTTGTTAAACCTGAAGGGCCTACTCCAGACCATCCATAATATCCTCCATTTATTACTGTATAACCATTAGTAGTTGTTAAATAATCCCCAACTTCTGGGTAGTAATTAGTATTACCTGAACCTTTATGTAAGTATACTGTATAACCATATACACCTGAAGTTGCAGCTGAACATGCGGCTGAAATAAGTTGATCTCCACCTGTGTTATAACCCCAGTTACCATTACTAACATATATTGTTATGGTTAAGGGGGCAGTTGGGGTTGGGGTTGGAATACTAGGTGTAGGACTAGGTGTAGGACTAGGTGTAGGACTAGGTGTAGGACTAGGTGTTGGACTAGGTGTAGGACTAGGTGTAGGAGCAGCCGGGTTTGGGATATCACAATGTATAGAATCCCCACATTCATAAGCGTTGCAGCTAAATAATGTAGCATCAGCATTTCCTGTTGGGAAAGTAGTGCTAGTTATAGTACCACAGTATATTCTAGATTGATCATTATTTCTAATGTATTGGACTACATCTGTTAATTCAAATGTACATCCACCTTTTTCAACATTATAAGATCCTGCTCCATCACAGTCTTCAATTCTATAGTTATAAGTTACAGTAGGGGTTGGTGCTGGGGTAGGACTTGTTGGACTAGGTGTTGGACTAGGTGTTGGACTAGGAGTAGGTTCCGGAGTCGGGCTTGGTGTTGGAGATGGTGTAGGACTAGGAGTAGGTTCTGTAGGTGTTGGAGATGGTGTAGGTGACGGTGTTGGACTAGGAGTAGGTTCTGTAGGTGTTGGAGATGGTGTAGGTGACGGTGTTGGACTAGGTGTAGGTTCTGTTGGAGTAGGGCTGGGTGTTGGAGAAGGGGTGACGGTACATGTTGTTGCTTCTGTTGTTAATACCCAACTATTTGTACCACTTTGTCTACTTACACTTCCTTCTTCGGCGCAGAAGTCGGGTGTTCCGCTATCTGCAAGAACTACTTGATCTTGTATTAAGTTTCCATCACAATCTCTATATTGGAATGTCAAGTTTTGAGATTGGTCATTATTTTGGATTGAATATGTAAAACATCCCAATGGTGTTGGAGCTGAGGGTGCAGGTGTTGGTGTTGGTGCCGGAGTCGGGTTAGGTGTTGGTGACGGTGTTGGACTAGGTGTTGGTGTTGCCTGACATTCTGAACAATTATCAAACTCCTGTACTACCGTCTGGGTAGCTGCCCCTGTTGACTGGAAGCTATCGATAACGTAACATATACCATTAGATGCCTCAATAATTACTCCCACGCTTAAGTTAGGATCGTAAGCAATTTGTTGATTAGCATCACCTCCAGTACAGAAGAATAGATTCCAGAACCCTGCCGGTGTAGGTGTTGGTGCAGGAGTAGGTACTGTTGGTGCAGGTGTAGGGGGTGGAATAGTGGGTGTTGTTGGAGTTGTGGGTGTTGTTGGAGTTGTGGGTGTTGGTGCAGGTGTAGGGGGTGGAATAGTGGGTGTTGTTGGAGTTGTGGGTGTTGTTGGAGTTGTGGGTGTTGGTGCAGGTGTTGGTGGAGATGTTGGTGGACCACTAGGTGCGGGGGATGGGGTTGGAGTTGGACTAGGTGTAGGTTGTGGGTAATTTATATATTGCAAAGAAGCAGATATATCACTTAAAGAAGTAATATTACCAGCATAAGTTGGATCAAATAATTCTGTAGTTGATGCCCCAATTAAACTTGTAAAAGAAGTAATTCCATCAACACTACCACCTAGGTTATTTTCTTCTATTCCTTGTTTAATAGCACCCTGAATAGTAGTATTGTCGGGGACAGCAACTGAACCCGTTCCAAACATTTTAAAATTACTTCCTGGAACTGCCATCTTAGCCTAATTTTGATTCTATAGCTTTAATACGTTCTTCTAGTTCTAATATCGCCTTATGCATATGAGCTAATACTGGTCTATCGTTCATAGTTAAGTATCCGTTACTACCAGT
>Ga0102963_1001481_pt1 | contig 10339 bp, 7 predicted proteins | sample SalPon2_C_H2O_MG_2_FD_84522 | JGI IMG/M metagenome (GOLD analysis project Ga0102963, IMG submission 84522) | Salt pond water microbial communities from South San Francisco under conditions of wetland restoration - Salt Pond MetaG SF2_C_H2O_MG | ecosystem: Environmental > Aquatic > Non-marine... | reverse complement strand
GACCTAGACGCGGTGTTCGCGGCCTTGGTGCGATTCCTGAGACAGACCCAGTTCAAGACCATATGTATGGCACAGGGCGGCGACTACATAGGTGGCGTCGACGGAAGCATATGGAAACGGCCCAAGCGCAAGGCGATGAATAGTTTCGTGTGCCTGACCGAAAGGCCATTCCAGTTCATAGGGCGTGTGAACGAGGACGTGAACGCATACACACACTGGGGCGCACGTGGCGACCTGTTCCTGACCACGATGCGACTGAGCCTACAGCAGAGACAGACACAGAAGGCCAAGGGCGGGATGACGGAGATATACCTGGACTCCGGCACATACGTCAAGAGCATATACTCAGTGATATACCAGCCCAGCAGTGTGCGGGTGGCAGTGATGATGAGCCGTTACCCCAGGATACACCACCAGGTGCGATGGCGATACACGGTGCCCAAGATCCTACACACCCGACACAGACGTTAGGCCCTAGCGGAGCCCAATTACGGTAAGGAAAAGGCCCGGATATCTGGCGATTAGTAGCACACAGAGGTGCTTGTTTTTGCGATCTAGGGTCAGATAGGTAGTAGCACTAGCACCATTATTAGGCACCGATTCAATCACTCACTGAAAATTACCATTTCCAGCCGTTATTCGGCGGATTAGGACCATACGAAACCATTCCGACCTTTCCGCCGGCTTTTTTTACCGTGATTCGAGGTAGACCTAATCGCCTTTCCGTAGTATAATAGTAGAGTAAAGAGCGAAATAGGTCACTCTTTATCTTTCGATAACGATTATCGTTTCGATCGTATACTAATAGACCTTATACGAAAAGGAGATATATGAGAGAATATATCAACGATCCCGGATCTAGAGACTTCTGGGACTTAAACCAAGAAACGATCCGTAAGGCCCACCAGGCGATCTTGAAAGAGTTCGAACTGGTAATGGAGAACCTACGGAAAGACATCAAGAGCGGTGAGTTCGAGGCCGAAGAACAAAAGGAATGGGACGCGGACGGAATCATCAATCGAGAGTTAAGCGACTACGGTAGGGACGAAGGGGGCTGGACGAGCCCGGGCGGTCACTGCTACGGCCTAGCCGATCTATTCTATATGATGGATAGGACGGTAGGGGAGCTCTACCAACCCGGCTACGATTCGGAGGGTCCGAAGGGAGCGACCCTAGAGGTGGTAGCCGCCATCACTAGGGCCTATATAAGACTAGGTTCGGAGTTATACTTCGTATCGCCTAGGATAAACCAGACCCTTAAGAAGGCGGTAGAAGATAACGACGACGGTCTTATCCTAGACGACCTAGCGTTAACGATCTATCAGATAGCCGAGTATCAGGCCAGTCGTAATCATAAAGCCTTACCAGAGATGAATAAGGTGGAACTATTACGATACCTAGAAAGGTTATCGATAGAACAGATTAGATCGGAGTTAAAGATCTAGTATGAAGTTCCCCGGGCGAGTATTTTTTATCCTTCTGTTATTACTCGCCCTAGGATCCTGCGGGACGGTCCCACGTGAGCCGGCCTGTCCCAACGTCCACCCGTTCACACCCAAGGAACACTGGTGTGATCCCAACCACAACTAGGACCGACACCGTCCCCTACCTTTTACCACGGCGGGCTGACTTATAGCGTCGTAACAATTTGCTACGATTCCGGAGGTAGACAGCAACCAGATCTGTAGTATAATCGTATAAAAGGAGAAACTATGTTCAAATACAGAATACTCGAAGAAACCGTCGCGTATCCACCTTTCCAACCTGATGGGCTAAATCGCTATCAGACCTTTTACACCATTCAAAGAAGCACGGATAGCATCCGGTGGGAGGCGGTGTGGGATACACATCATCAGGATCAGGCCGTATCGCGTGTCAAGAGTTGGCAAAAAGAGCAAGGAGAATCCAGCTGGGAAACGGTGGATATCCAAGAGCAAGTTGATACGATCTAGACAAGCCGCCAGTTCTAGTGTATACTAGATACTAAATATATAAATAGTCATATGATAGAAAATAAAAAAAACGCGAAAAGGACGCCCTGGAACAAGGGGCTCAAGACCGGGCCGATGAGTCCGGAACAACGACTACGGCACAGCCTGGCCCGCATAGGCAAGGGCACTGGACCGCGACCACAACAATGGGTCACGGGCACGGATCCGCTCAGGCACCGGCAATACAGGGCCTGGCACCTGCTCAGGGTCCGATGTAGGTTCCGTAACGAATTGTGGGAGCTCACGTTCCCGGAGTTCGAATCACTATGGACACCGGAGACCTGGGCCCAGAGGGGACTACAGGCCGATCAGCTCGTGGTCAGCAGGCGTGATCCCGGACTGCCGTGGAGGCTGGACAACCTACACGTGATAACCTGTAGCAGTAACCAGGCCGATCATCACGCACACAAGCGCAGGCTGGACCTACCGCGTGAGTATAGGTTCCTGGGGGATGAGACCACGCTGGGCTACATACCGCAGTATAGGATCGACGAGGCACTGGAGCGACAGAGATTGGCCATACAGAAAAGGAACAATAGGAGGAAAAAATGATAATAGCCATACACAGCATAACAGACATAACCACACGTCACGGGGGACACGACATATTCCGCCTGGACGGCTACTACTCGGACGAGTTCGGGGAACTACAGAAGTGTAAGACCTTCGTGGATCCCAAGATGGACAACTTCAAGGACTGGGTGGACATACTGGCCGTGATAGCGGAGAACCGTGGCAACATAGTCCAACTGGACGGCTGTAGGATGAAGAACAGGGCACAGGGACTGGTGTCCGCGGACAGCAAGCCGCGGGTGGAGAGCATCTACGTCAAGCCCACAAAAAAAAAGGCGGTTAGACCGGTCAACACGTTCACCAGTCTTTTCGGCAAGTTGTAGGGATGGCTAGACATTGGCCCAAGCGTAGACGTGACACCTGGGTGTTCCCGACCAACATATCGGATGATCCGGAGAAGATACTGGAGATACTGGGCTACGACACACATCACCACACCGCACACTTCGACGCGGTCCGGGGATGGCAGATAGCCGCGGTGGATCGTGACGGCAACCTTTACCTGGATTGTGACGAACAACACGGCGTGATACATATCCTCCGGTAAATATTGAAAAAGGAAACATATGCCAGCAAAAGCGAAACTCACCACAAGGACAGCCACAACAACATCAGTCACCACGGACACGATCCCCAAGGGGTCAGGACTCACAAACGCGGAACTAGACAGCAATTTCCTAAATCTTCGTGACCAGAGCATAGCCATCAGCAACGGCTCTAACTCATCCGATGTGACCGCGGGACAGACCATAACCGTCACCGGAACGGGCGGTATATCAGTTTCACAGAGCAACAGGACGGTGACCGTAGACGGATCCGGGGTGTCAGGCGGTGGTGCGGACATAGGTGATTTCACCTTCTCTGGCACGACCATCAGCAGTGGCGGTGGGGGATTTGTAATAGATGCGGGTTCCGCTTGGATACGAATGACTGATGAACTTGATATGGATGGCAACTACATCGAGAACTTGGCCACACCAACCGCATCGGACCAAGCGGTCAACAAGGGCTACGTTGATAACTTCCAGGAACTCACAGGCACTATGCCAGGAGCAGGACCCACATACATCCTAAACAGGAACGGACAGGGCTTATACCGGGCCAACCTGACCTCCAGCATAACCATCAGCCAGATACAGAACTTCAGTTACGGTAAGAGCATCACATTTGTGTTCAGGCAGGACGCCACAGGTGGCAGGACCGTGAGTTGGACACCTACTATCATATGGGCGGGTGGTGTCAATACACTCAGCACCGCGGCCAACGCCGTGGATGTGGTCACCATATTCAATGACGGAGTGAGCCTGTTAGGATCGATCAACAAGGACTACAACTAATGGTCGGCCTTGGCGGCTCATTCAAGCATCACTTCATCAGGCCTTCACAGGGGGCACAGGCATATCCGGAATCACTACAATTTAATCCCATCGTCACGAACACGGAGAGCAACGGGGGGACGGAAGCGATTGGTGAGTCGTCCTTCATAAGATTGGCGACTAACCCTTGGACAACCAACACTAATCGCAACGAAATCACTATAAGTTTTTGGATGTATCCACAGCAGTTGTCGGGAGAGACTTCGGGCAATCACCAGGTATGGTGGGTCTATAATCCAAGCAACAATAGTGGCTCGTATGGCAATCTGCGAATTGAAAGTTCTGGTATCGACTTTCTTACCCCCAGCGTCAGAACACAACAAGGAGTTGGTTCCATAACATACAATCAATGGAATCACATATTGTTCAGTTGTAAGGTATCAACCACAAAGGTCACATCAGGCTACACAGGCGGCACGGAATGGGACAGCAACACCAACAGGCAGTATAGTCCCAGGACGGAACCAGACAGCAGGATACATCTTGTGATCAATGGAACCACATTACACAGATATGTCCAAGCCAACACATCATCATCACAACAGGACGGATTCTTTCAAAATGACTTCGCCACAGGATCAGGAGATACTAATCTATCACAGAGTGTATTCAATAACCAGAGGCAATGGGGCAACATATGGATCCCAACCGGAACCACGAATTACAATGGAGGTGTTCCATTAACAACGGATATATGGACTGGGAACAGCAGTGAGGATTGCTACTTTGGAGTCAAGCCAACGGGACAGAATGGTTACTATGGACAACACGCATTTCAAGGATCCATCTATCAGTTCTGGGCCAAGAATCAATACTACGACCTGACAAGTAGTAGCAACATCGCGTTGTTCTACAACTCGGGTGCCAGCGTGTCATCACTACCAAGCGGTCCCATCATATACTTTAGTGGCGGTAGCAGGATAAGTTCAGGCACATACAATCCTGGATCGTCGGGCGTGTATCAGAACAGGATCACATCTTCATCACAGACCAATCCATAGATTCAATAAATATCATTGTAATTACAAAGGAGACCCCGAATGCCAACCAAGGCCGCGATAGTGACTAGGTCACAGACCACGAGCACTATATCTACAGAAAATTTAAACACCAACACACCGTTGACCTTCGAACAGATTGACTCGACCCTGATCAATCTACGTGATTCATCACACGCGATAGCGGCGGACACTGGTAGCAAGGATGTAGAACAAGGAGAAACACTGACGATCGCGGGAGGCACGGGAATATCAACATCGGTAACAGGTTCAACACTTACAATCGAGGGCACAAGCCAGGCACAGGGCATAACCGTCCAGGCACCAGATTCATCAACGGTGTCGGTCACAGATGGCGGCACGCTAGAGTTAGCGGGTGCTGGAGGTATCACCATTGACACTACTGGAGGAGTAGTCACCGTGGATGCTACCACGATCAACAACGCAATAAATATTGACGGCGGAGTTTCAAATTCATCTTATGGTGGAACTTCAACCATCAACGGAGGAACATCAGCATAATGGCTACACAGATACAACTAAGAAGAGACACGGCATCAAACTGGACCGCAAATAACCCAACACTGGCGGCGGGCGAGTTTGGTTGGGAGTCAGACACAAATAGATTCAAGATAGGGACAGGTTCGGCGGCCTGGAACACATTAGGCTATGCTTCAGAAGGTGACACGGCGGGCATCACGTTCGTTGGCGATGACTCAACAGGAACCACAGTAAATCAAAACGAGACATTCAAGATAGCGGGCACACAGAACATCACCGCAGTGGTATCAGGTGACACACTGACACTTACGGGACCAGACCTTTCAAGTTACCTTACATCAGTTTCACAATCAGATGTAACACAACATCAATCAGCATTATCAATAACGGAATCGCAGATAAGTGACCTACAATCTTATAAGACGGCGGTGAGTGAGTCAGACGTCACTCAACACCAAGCGGCATTATCAATAACTGAATCACAGATCAGCGATCTAGCACACTTTTCAGGTTCTTACACTGACTTAACAAACAAACCAACTATTCCTTCGAACAACACGGAACTGACCAACGGTGCTGGCTACATCACGGCTTCAAGCACAGACACCTTGACCAATAAGTCAGGTAATGTTTCACAATTCACCAACGACAGCGGCTACAAGACGTCAGTGAGCGAGGCGGATGTCACACAACACCAATCAGCATTATCAATAACTGAATCACAGATCACGGACCTTAATCATTTTTCAGGTTCATACACTGACCTGACCAACAAGCCAACAATACCAACTAACAATACGGAATTGACCAATGGGGCGGGATACGCCACCACTTCATATGTTGATCAGGAGGTGGCAGGCATAGTTGATTCAGCACCAGAGGCCCTAAACACACTCAATGAATTATCAGCCGCACTGGGAGATGATGCCAATTTCGCGACCACGACATCAACGGCACTGGGCAACAGGTTAAGAATAGATACCAACGCACAGGGATTGACAGCCACACAAAAGACCAACGCCAAGACAAACCTTGGATTGAGCACCGTGGCATCCACTGGGGCATATGGCGATCTATCTGGACTGCCAACCATACCAACGAATAACAACGAATTAACGAATGGGGCGGGATACATCACTGACTACACAGTCACTGAAGGTGATGTGACGGCACACCAAGCGGCATTGAGCATAACAGAATCACAGATAAGTGATCTATCGCACTTTTCAGGATCTTACACGGATCTGACGAACAAGCCAACCATACCCACAAATAACAATGAATTAACGAATGGTGCTGGATACATAACCGCTTCATCAACGGACACACTGACCAACAAGTCAGGTAATGTTTCACAATTCACCAATGATGCAGGATACAAGACGGCGGTGACGGAATCAGATGTCACAGCTCATCAGGCGGCACTATCAATAACTGAATCACAGATTAGTGATCTTTCACACTTTTCAGGATCGTATAATGATCTAACAAACAAGCCGACTATCCCCACTAACAATAATGAACTGACCAATGGGGCAGGATACATCACTGACTACACGGTGACAGAGTCAGACGTGACGGCACATCAGGCCGCACTGGCAGTGACGGAATCACAAATTTCGGATCTTGGATCTTACATCACTGACGCCAACATCACCATAGTGGGTGATGACTCAACAGGAACAAGTTTCAGTGCCAAGGACAACGACAACATCAAGATAACAGGAACACAGAACACAGCGGTGGCAGTTAGTGGTGACACCATAACGGTGACTGGACCTGATCTTTCAAGTTATGCCACACAGAGTTACGTGAACACACAGATATCAAACACGGTTGATTCAGCACCAGAGACTCTCAATACTCTAAATGAATTAGCGGCGGCATTGGGCGACGATGCCAACTTCGCCACAACCACATCAACTGCTTTAGGCAATAGATTGAGGGTTGACACCGACGCACAGGGTTTAACTTCGACACAGAAATCAAATGCGGCGACGAACCTAGGTTTAAACACAGTAGCAACGTCAGGTGCTTATTCAGACCTTTCTGGAACACCAACCATACCAACCAACAACAACACGCTGACCAATGGTGCTGGCTACATCACAGGTTATTCAGTCACAGAAGGTGATGTCACAGCACATCAAGCCGCCCTGTCAATAACAGAATCACAGATATCAGATCTTGGATCTTACATCACGGCCAGTTCCACAGACACACTGACCAACAAGTCAGGAAACATATCACAATGGACCAATGACTCTGGTTATTCAACATTTTCAGGTTCATACACGGACCTTACCAACAAGCCAACCATACCAACCAACAACAACCAACTTACCAATGGTGCTGGTTATCTGACTTCAGTGGCATTTGCGGATGTCACCAGCAAGCCAACCACCATAGCGGGCTATGGGATCACTGATGCGTTCGATGGGGCCTACTCATCATTGTCGGGCACACCTACCATACCATCAGCACTGACGGACCTGTCAATCACTGACGGTTCAAATGGACAGGTATTGACCACTGACGGTGCGGGCAACTTCACATTCACAACGGTGTCAGGTGGAGGCAGTGCCATAACCATACAGGATGAAGGTTCATCATTGGCCACAGCGGCCACTACCCTGAACTTCACGGGTTCTGGTGTGACGGCATCAGGCACGGGAGCAACGAAAACAATCACCATAGCGGGTGGCGGGGCGGCCAACACGGGAGACATAACGTTCTCTGGAAACGAATTATCAACGGGTTCATCCAACGCGGATCTTGAACTCACAGCCAACGGCACGGGTGGCATCACTCTAGCACCAAGGGGCATACCAGCCTCATACGAGGGAACCGTCTGGAGCTCCGCACAGCAAGTGGCGGACAGATCAGCGGGACTGGTCAATAGTTTCAGCCACAAGACGGGACACGCACCTGATCAGAGGATTTACTCATACGACACTTTATACGTTCAAACGGACGGCACAGATACATCAAGTTCAAATGCGAGATATCGTAAGATCATAAGCAATACCGTGGATTACAACGGTGGCGATATGACCAACACCAGCGGTTCGCGTGGGGCACTGATTCAGGCATTCAGTTACGCCATCAACACAGATTCAACCAGCACATCAAACATAGGTAACCAGAGAGGGCTGGCAGTCTATGGTGGGGTGGGCAATGAAGGAACGAGTTCAGTGGGTGACATAAACGTGACCAACCTATCAGGGGCCAGCATAGCCTGGGAGGCGGGTTGTGGCACAGAGGACATCAGCGTCACCAACGCCACGGGTTTAATTGTAGATGGATACGCCTATGGTGAATATAACGGTGGAACGGTGACGGTGGCCAACCAGAAGGGCATAAGCCTTACTATGAGTAACGCCCCAACCACTTCCAGCATAGGATTGGAGATCAACAGTTGGGCCAACACCTCAAGCACCACGGGTGAGGTCTATGACATCAAGACCACGAACAGTGGCGGACAGAGCAGATTCAACGACCTTATAATAGGTGCCGACGGAAATGCTAAAACTATCAAGACGGCCTACTCAAACACCGATCTAAAGATAGACACGCAGGACAGTGGGCACATCTACCTGGATGATCAGAAGTGGCCCAACGCGGACGGTTCAAATGGACAATACCTATCCACAGATGGTAACGGCAATTTAAGTTGGGCGACGGTGGACGCCCTGCCAAGCCAATCTGGCAACGCAGGCAAGTATCTTACCACTGACGGAACAAACCCAAGTTGGGCCACGTTGGACATCAGCAACTGGACGGCGGATGTCAATGGTGGTGGTTATGAATTATCAGATGTAGAGCTTACCAATTACAAAGAAAAGATCAATGACAGGAATCCCACAGGCAACAACAACCCAGTTGGATTGACGGAAGGGACAATAACCCCTGATGCGGCGGATGGCAATCTTCACCAACTCACGTTGTCAGATGACATAACCATCAATGGTTTCGCCAACGCGGAGGCGGGACAGACCATCACGTTGATCATCACACAACCAGCATCTGGATCACACTCATTGACTTCAACGATGAAGTTCGCGGGTGGTAACAAAACACTGACCGCGGCGTCAAACGCAGTGGATATTTTAACAATTACCTATGATGGCACCACATACTGGGCATCACTGGCATCAGACTACCAATAGACAACTATGGGAATAGGATCAGCAAAACACAACGGCATCACGAAACCGCGTTGGAAACCATCCCCCGCAGGGGCGGGTTCCTACTCCGTGGATTTCTTGGTCATTGGCGGTGGTGGATCAGGTGATAGCAACAATGGTGGTGGCGGTGGAGCAGGCGGATACCGTTGTTCCTACAATTCAGAGACATCTGGTGGCGGAGCATCATCAGAATCATCATTGACATTCACACCTGGGGTCACCTACACAATAACCGTGGGGGCAGGCGGCGTCCATTCAAATTACAATAACTCCACTTTCTATGGAGTCAATGGCGAAAGATCTTCAATAGTTGGACAGGACATCTACAGCATAGTTTCTTATGGGGGTGGCGGGGCTGGAAGTTCACCAACGGGCTTAATCAACACCATAGAAGTAAAGCGACTTCATTCGCGACGTGGCAAGTCAGGAGGCAGTGGTGGTGGCAGTAGTCACGAACGAGATGGTGCGGCAGGCACGCCCAACCAAGGCTACGGTGGCAGTCCCTTAAGCACTACCTACACAGATTATTTTGGATCAGGTGGCGGTGGTGGAGCAGGCGGAGAGGCACCAGAACGGACGCAGGAACAAGGAGCGGCAGGTGGACCAGGATTATATTCGTCCATCACGGGCACATCAGTGGCAAGGGCTGGTGGCGGTGGCGGCAGTGGTGGATCATCCCTACAAAACTACGGAGGCCCAGGTGGAGTTGGTGG
>Ga0102963_1001480_pt1 | contig 10340 bp, 9 predicted proteins | sample SalPon2_C_H2O_MG_2_FD_84522 | JGI IMG/M metagenome (GOLD analysis project Ga0102963, IMG submission 84522) | Salt pond water microbial communities from South San Francisco under conditions of wetland restoration - Salt Pond MetaG SF2_C_H2O_MG | ecosystem: Environmental > Aquatic > Non-marine... | reverse complement strand
TACACAACAATTTGACCAGAAAAACACAATTGTACATCTAATTCAATCATATTGAACCCTTCTTCGTAAGCTTTTCTGAAAGCAGTCATATTATTATCCCCATATTTATGTGATGACCCCCTATGCGCAATTTGCCACATTAATCAACAAATATATATAGTTATAATATATATTTGTATAAATGACAGAAATCAGTTATTTAGAGTATGAGAATATACCAAAAGGAAAAATAGCATCAATTAATTACAAGGAAGAAAAAAAGGAGATTAAAGAAAAAACACGTCGTAGGAAAGGACCAAGATTAACACAAAAGAAGAAAACAAATAAAGTTTCGTCGCCAGCCAAAAAAGCCGAATCCGGAATGATAGTAGGAAATAAATATTTTATAGAAGACAAAACACGCAGAAAGAACGAATATAAAGTAGTTTATACAGGAACCTACGTAGGTATGAGAACTATAGGCAACGATGTATATTTGAATTTTAAAGAAACAAAAATATTAGTAAACCCATTTAAATCGGCTGGAACGGCTAGTGGTTTTAGTCCAATAGCGTATAAATTTATAGAGCGTATAGAATGAGAAGTTATATATTTGTATAATTCGCAATACATATCATTTTACGATTGCCAGACGGGCGGTTATCCGCGGTGCCCCCAAACCCAATATTTGCTTTTTGCATGATATCAGAAAGGTCTTTCTCAATAGTGTATCCATTTGATAATAAATAAGAGAGAACAGCAGGAATATCTTCCGTGGTCATGAAAGAATCGGTATTTTTCATAGAAGGCCGGCCATTGATATGTGATTTTGGATAACGTAATAATACATTTACACAATTGTATGGAGCAGAAACAGGCGAAGCAAACGTACCAATTTGTTGAAAAGGAGATAATTTAGGTAAAGACATAGAAGCGACTAAATCAGATAAAGGTCCAGGAGGGATAGAACTAACGGTAATGATGTTTTGATACGATTTGTGGTAAGAATTCAATATGGGTTCTAAATAAAAGACAATAGTATTAGAGCTAGAAAACGGACTTTCCATATATACATGGAATAGGTTTTTTCATAATGACAACTAGCAATTATGAAAAAATAAACGCTCTCTGTAGGGATTGAACCTACGACCTCCTGATTAACAGTCAGATGCTCTAACCAACTGAGCTAAGAAAGCGAATAATGCGTATATACGCAATATATAGTAGTAAAAATTCTTTATATAACTTTTGGTATAAAAGTTATACTCTAACTCTTTATATAAGCAATGACAGAACTGAATGCAATATTGGCGATGAACCAGAAAGGTGTTATCGGTCGAAACAATCAGTTGCCATGGTATATTCCGGAAGATTTGCATTATTTCAAAAAGACGACACGAAATCAAATAGTTATCATGGGGCGCAAAACATTTGATTCTTTACCAAATGGTCCGTTGCCGAATCGAATAAATGTAGTGTTGACCAAAAATCCAGCCAAATACAGACAATTAGAAAATATGTTCCAAGACCAACTCTATTTTGTAACATTCGAGGACCTAGACATTATATTACAAGAAATACAACAAAACAACGAAAAACAACAAAATGACAAAAAACAGATTTTTGTAATCGGAGGTTCTCAAATATATGAAAAATTTTACCCATTGTATACAAAAATATATTTAACAATAGTTGACGACGCCTATTCAGACACGACTGATATTTATAATAGTTTCAACGAGGAATCAATGACAAATCAATATTATGTAGAAATACATCGAGAACCAATGAAGAAAAGCCGAGTAAACGACCAAAAGTATGAACATGTCATATTCGAAAAAAGAGAAAGGTCATAAAAGAATATACACAGAACACAAAAATATATATATAATACAAATACGAATGAATATGTTTGCAGAACAGAAGGATACGAAAAAGCCAATACGATTATTGAATCAGGGAACATATGGATGTATATTCAAACCAGGATTGACATGTGAAGGTATGGTGGACGAATCTTCAAAAGAAATAACAAAAATCCAAAAAGAAAGAGAGACATCCGAGAACGAAGTATACATAGGAGAAAGAATACAGGAAATAAAGAATTATTCAAGATATTTCGCTCCGGTCGTAGAAAGATGTGACGTAGACATTGGTACTATAGAAGACAGTGAGTTGAAAAAATGTGAATTTATCGATGACGATAAAAAAGCGGAGAAATCAATGAGTTATGAAATTAATAAAATACCATATGTGGGTAAAAAAACCTTAGGGGAATATATTCAGACATTATTAGAACAAAATACCGAAGACAATAAGTTCTCGAATTACTTTATAAATAGTTACAAAATATTATTAGAAGCATTGCATAAGCTTTCGACAAACGGTATAGTTCACTATGATATAAAAGAAAACAACGTGATGTGTAGAGATACGAAGAAACGTCCCATTATAATCGATTTTGGTCTTTCTTTTATCGCCGAAGAAGTGTTATCATTAGAGAACAACGAATTATTTGATGTATTTTATGCCCATGCTCCCATATATGCACCATGGTGTATAGATATTGATATTTTATCTTACATTATTAATGTAGTGGGTAAGGATATGGAAACAGTAAAAGATATTTCGCAATTACCGGCAGCGATAGAGATGATAGACGAAGAAATAGAGAACTATTTTGAGAAAAATACGGGTATGAACGATGTATTTGACATGAAAGGAATGGAAACTATCAAAGAGAATTTGAGAACTTACTTCAAAAAGTTAATAACGAAGGTAGGATTTGGAAGTATAAAATGGGAGAAAGTAATGACAGAATTAATGACTTATCACAATACATGGGATGTATACAGTTTGACAATGTGTTATTTACAACTATTCGCAAAATTACGAATAGATGAAGTAATAGAAGACGTACCATTTATGAATCAATTCAAGCAAATGTTGATTGAAGTGGTTCAGGCGATTCCTAGTGAAAGAAAATCAGCAAAAGAAGTATTAAAACAGTTGAAAACATTGAGTGTCGTCCAAGTACAGGACCTTCAACAAATAAAAACAAAATTGGCAGAATTCAATGAAAACGAAGAAAACATCACCCAACGTAGAGAAAGATTTGCAGATTTCAAAGTGAATTCGCAACAGCAATATAACGAGAATATAAAAAAGTAAGGAATTAAAATAAGGATACCATTTTATCAATGTAGTCAGAAAAACAATCAAAACGTTTGTTCAATAAAATTTTACATATATGGTCGTATATGGTTTTCTTATAATTTGTGTTCAAATGACACAAATTGTGAATATGGGAAGCAGAATAACCAGAATAAATCATCATTTTATGGTTATCAACGGAACAAGGTATATCTATACAATCATCATTATTCATATTCCAAAATACAATAGTAGGTTCGAACAAGCAATTATGTTTTTGAAATATTTGAGAAATATAGGAGCTATCCACTATCGGATTTTTGAAATTACTAATCAACACAATTTTCATTTCAGAGGTGAAGGAGATGCGTTTTTTCATATTCATAGTAGCCTTCATAATCAGGTTGACTGCTTCATCAAAATTTGAAACTGTATTATGCATATTTTCAATCGCAGACATTATGATTCCAACCTGTTGAACAATATTTGTAGTAGAAGAAATATTAATCCAGGTAGGTAGTTTATCAACTGCAATAATGCGGTTACCTATTTCACTAATTTGGGATAATAAAATAGCTATACCAATGGATGTATATAGATTTTCATCATTCATGCTATAAGACACATCAATAAGAGGTATAAGCAGTTGTTTTTTACTTGTTTTTATAATTTTTTTTGAATAATGATTCCATAATTTGTTGACAAATACAACATCGTTACTAACTAAGCTGTTTTCATTACTATCACATAACTGTTTTGCGAATTTGATAATATGATAAATAGATACATTTGAATAAGATTGTCCGAGTGCAAATTTATCATCACAAAAAATGTTCCAATTTTGCTGCAAAATAGTATCTTTGTATTTTGTTGCTACAATAGAACCATCATCAGTACTATTTATGTTTAGAAATGTAGGTTCTTTATTTATGGCAGTATGAATAGAAATCGAATTCAAATCAACATCAGGCAATTCAATACCAGAAAAGTTGTATTTACATAAATCAATTTCTGTTGTAGCTAAGCATTTATTTAAAAAAGAGACAATTTTACGATAAATACGTTTCGATTTAAGAAGAGCTTTGTTGTAAGAGTCATCATTTATAGCACTATTTAAAATATAAGGTTTTTTCTGCTCTATCCAATCGATGGCTAATTTATCACATAGCCATCTACTGTTTGATTTTTCTCTAGGAATATATTTTGCAACATTAGATATATGTTTTTTTGATAAACAATGTGACGAATATTTCCACGTTTCCAAATCCTTACTAAGCTGGTTGTTCATCAAGCGAATGATATAATAAATTATAGGATGATTAGCACCTTTTGAACTATGTTCATATGCATAGTAACAAAGTTGTTTCATATCTTTCCAGCAACCAAAATAATATTGTGGTGCAACAATAGAAGTTGATGGTTTTACTAAGCAATGCAATGCATAAATACCTAAGGTCGGAAAAACATGGAAAAAGCTACAGAGAATGGCATAAGACAAAGTTTTTTCACCAATACCTTTGTAACTATCTCGTGTAAATCCAATGAACCGATAAAATAGTTTGAGATAAGGTAAGAATTCATCAGACTTAATCAAATGTTTTTTAAGGAGAAACAGTGTATCAGACAACCTATGTTCAATATTTTTTATAGAATCAACATTATTTTTTCGTGTTAGTTGAAAGAATACCCATGCAATTTCAGTTTTGAAATGGGAATGCATAATTGACATGACTACTATTAATAAATAGTAGTAATGTTTATATGGTTTGATAAAAAGTTAGTGGCGCCTTCTGCGTGTTTTTCTCTTATTTGTTGGAGGATATTGAGTATTGTCTTTGATAGATATTCTCACTTTTTTTGTTGCCCGTTTTTTAGGTTGTTCTCCATTAATTGATTTTACATCCGATTTCAAAATTGATTTCAAAGGAATATTATTTTTGACAATTTCATATTCTTGATAAATAAAATATAATGTATTGACATCATGGAACATGAATACTGATGCAGGAATGAATAAATCGTCAATGCTACTAACCGTTTTTATATAAGTTTTTGCGTTTTCTATGTCATTGCTTGAAGTAGAGAATAATGATATACTAGAAGGGGACACATCAAAATTACACAAAAATATGTCGAGAAGTTTGTATTTTGTATTTTTGTTATCTATTTTATATGTTTGAATGAGTTTCAGAAGTTTTTCTTTTTCAAGGACAGCCCCGTTATCAGAAAGAGTAAGTGATTGTGTGGAACAGGTAATTTTATCAATATAGTCATGGGTATTTAAATAAATGATTTGGATATTAATTGATGACATAACTTCTTTATCAAATATACATTCTACTTTTTGCAATCTTTCTTCTTCTGCTAACCATGTAGAATGTATAATATTTCCTAAAGGTTCAACAATAGTAGTCATAATTATATTTCGGGCAGAGAACAATATCAAAATTTGAACATATTATGAAAACAATATAAATAAAAACTAATAGTTATAGTTGTCTCGAAACAGCAAAGTAGACGAATAATGCGTAATCACAAAATGTACATCAACATATTGCTCTTGTTCACAGAAGAAAAAGTATGCTTATAAACAATGAGATATTTTCAAACTTCTATTTCAAAAAATGTTGTGATATATTTATGATGTACATACTTCATAGACTAACACAAAGGAAAAACCTTCAGTGTTGAAATGAATATCATATAGTATAACTGTAAACTTATATACTAGTTGTACAATATGAGAAAATATTTATTTACCTTTTATGACTATGCATTTTCAGTAATAGGTTAAACTATAAATAATCTTTGAATGAGAAAAAAATACTCGAGACAGCAACCTAGATTCTAGGTTTCAATTGATTTGATAAAATTGATGGGTTATCAAATCAATAAGATACAAATAAAATGATGACAAATAATGAATTATCTTTGTGTATACCACGCATACCGGTAGAAACCGCAAAAGAATATGTATACGACATAATAAACGGGTTGTCAATTGGACGGGTTCAACGACTGACGGAAATACCCTTAAAAAATGACCCATCTCAAAAACGAGTATTATTGAAAATAAAATACGAAGAAAAATCAGATACAAAGTGTATACAAAAGCAGTTGCAGCAACGAGGTTCTATAAAACTAGTTCATGATACTCCATGGTATTGGAAAATTTATCTAGCCACTAATAATCCTCATTAAAAATAAAATGGAAATATTTGTTAATAACAGGATTGGAATCTTTTTTAATCGTTTCGTTATTAGTTTTTTGAGAATAATTCCAAAAACAAATGAACCAAACACCTAATCTATTCGTTTTATTTTCAGCTAATTTGATTTCCCGAGTAAAAAGTTCGTCCAAATGAGAATAAGCATGTTTAAAGTCGGTAATATCTGTTTTGATTTTGTCCTTAATTTTATACAAATAATCCAATCTCGAATTTTCTTTTTTGTATTCTGTTGAATGAAAATAATCGGAATGTTCATAAATTTTTGTGTTCATTTTTTTCCATTTATGTAAAATATATCTGATTTCGTTTTTGATGTCACATAAATTTACTGTCAATTCATGACGATAGTTCTGCATTTTTTTGATAAATGAAAAAATGTTGACATGACAAATGATTGGAAATAAAGATTTGATTTCTTCCGGAATAAGAAATTGGTTAGTATCTTTAATTTCTAATATTTTTTGTTCAATTTCGTTTATTTTATCAATGACAATATGTTTTTTGTCTATATCATTGTCAGTCACAAGAAGACGACCATTCGTAAGTTCCAATATAGTCTCTAGTTTATCATATTGTGATGCTAATTGAAAAAAAGATTGTGTAGAGGATTCTAGTTTACAAAAGTTGATAACAGAAATGAGAAATGCAATAATGGCGTTTAAACCAGTAACTATACTGGAACGCATATGTTGACAATCTATAAACGGAGTAGAAATAGTAATAAAGCAGGAAATGATAAGTGTAGGAATCATAAGGCAATTGTATTTCCACTGCGTGATATTTTTAGATTGAACATATACATTTTTTTGCCCTTTCATATACGTAGTAAGAATATCGATTTCGTTTGTAAACCGGTTCTCAATATCGTCAACACAATAATATTGGTTGATTTTTTTTTCAACATCATATAGGTCTAATTTTTTGAATTTGGTAGAACGTCTTTTGTGCATCACGTTGTTATTCACCACGTGATTAAGATTAGTTTTAGTTAGTTGTGATATATCATCTAAGGAAAGAGTAGTAAGATTATTTGAAGAATCAGTAATATGTGCATCTTCAATATCGCTACTGTTGCAACTACCTTCTTTACTACCATAATTAGATATAGTTAGTGGACTATCACACCTAGTTTGTTGATATAATAATACATCCTGTATAGAATTAATATTTTCTAAATTATGCATTGACAAATCAGCATTAGAAGTTTCATGTAGATTGTTTTGTGAAAAATGATTATTTTTTAATAAAAAGTCTTCTTCTTCTTCTTCTACATCATTCTTGATATTAACCGATTCATCCATGATTTGAATAACAAAAGAATCACTAGAATCAGAAGTACTTTCTTTGGAATTCATTTGTATTAGGCAAATATAAATAAAATTGATAGTCGACTAATTACAAAGATAAAGGATAGAAAGTAAAGAATGGCAAAAATATTAACTACCAAGCAACTATATTTAAAAAATGTAAATGAATATAGAAAAAATATGCGCAAATATTTACTAACTTCGCGTTTTAATGAAGATACCTGGAATGAAAATAAAAAATATAGGGAAGAAAATGCAAATATTGGATGTATATATTGTTGCCCAGACCCAGTATCACAAAAAATACCAGCAGAATCAATCATGTTTATTTTAGAAATGAATAATGATACAAACAAAATTATGGGTATAGGAATGGTAAGAAATAAGAGTTTATCTCGTCGTATTCAGGTATACAAAGATGGTAATTACAATAGGTATGTATATACAGGAAAACTACGCATTTCAAGAGAGGAAATGAATACAGAGGAAGAAACAATAATGAAAGTATTTGACCAATTATGTTTCAAAGGCAATCGCCATATGAAAAGAGGGCAGGGTTTGAAATCATTTCCGATAGAAATGTTGTACAACTGTTCTAGAATGTTAGATTTAGTTGATTTCATAAGTAAAATGTTCAAGACGCGTTTATCCGATAAGTACGAAAAAGAGACAAATTAAAGATATTTTTTATAAATAAAAATATAAATGTTTGTGTGATGTTAGTATAAGTAGAATGAAAAAGGAAGACATATATGATATAAGTTCCTATTCGGATAATGAATTATATGAAATATTAGATTTAGTGAACCCGACAGATAGAGAGTTAGAAGCGAAAATATTGATGATGATACATAAATATGAAAAAATGAATAATCGAGCAGGGAAACGACTTTCTAATTTTTTTGAAGCCATATATAGTCATTTTTTTGGCGATGATGAAGACGATGATGAAGACGATGATATTACTGATAACAACATAGAAGGGTTGACTACTATGGCTGATGCTGAAAAAATATACAAAACAAAAGAAGATAAGGATACAAAAGTGACGCAAATTGATAAGACTAAGCAAACCACCAAAACAAAAACAGGGGACATAATGAAAGTAGATGAAGAAAGTAAAAAAAGTGATAATAATGTGATATACACAAGAAGTTTAGATTATGCAAAAGGTACGTTAAATCCTATTTTGAAGCAAACAACGAAGCGTATCATAAGTATAGATAGTCAATATCGTGCAGATAAAAATACAATGTCAACTGAATTTACGTTTAATTTATCTGAGCCATTAAAAGATGTTGTATCGCTGAAATTGTATTCTATACAAATACCTTATACCTGGTATACAATTGGTAAAAGTTATGGAAGTAATTTTTTTTATTTCAAAGGTCGAACCGCAGGAATTACTGGGGAAACTCATAATATTCAAATTGAGATTGAGCCAGGTAATTACAAACCACAGGAATTAATAGACACCGTAAATGCATCTATACAAACAAAAAGTGCTACAGTAGATGCAAATATTTCAAATACATTGTTAAATTATAATAAATTCACCTCATTGACTACATTCAATGCAGTTATTGATAAACAATACAATGAAAGTAGTTATTATTTAAATTTCCCTACATGGGAAAGCCCATATCAAACAGATACTAGTAGAAATAATACCATACCGTCTTATCTTGGATTTGAAACAACGAAATATTACGGAAACACATTGATGTCACCTTTATATTATTCAATGGAAAATACCAGTCTTACTAATGATAGTAATGCAACATTTACAATCAATTCAACGAATAATTTTTTTACAGTGTATCAATATTATGGAACTTTTCCGTATAATAGTTCTACATCTATAATCGATGCAAGTTCAACAGTAACATTTTCATTAGCAGCTGGGACATATAGCCGAAGTGCATTGATAAATGATTTGAATACACAAATAAATTCTAATTCTAAATTTTACGATTCTTATATACAAAGAGCAAATACAGATAGTAGTAATAATTTATACGATTCATTAGTTTCCTATATAAAATTACGGTTGAAGTTTTCTCGAACAGTAATGAATCCAAATATAAACAGTAAAACAGTGGTAATATTACCGGATTCTACTGATATTTGGATAGGAGCAACATCTTGCTTTCGTTTTGACACCTCCTATAATGAGTTAGATTTGATATATTCTGATTTGTCACCCATTGCACAAACAGATAGATATGTGATTGCAGGAAATCCGCACGTAGAATTCAAATGTATAGTACCAGAGTTTGTTAATACTGTAAATGACATTTCTTTCAATATTGAAAATTCAACGGGTGATGGTTATACATTGACAGAATATTTGGCAGCAATAAATAATGGAATACGTGTTCAAGATGTTTCATATAATGCATCCTATGGCCATTATATTTTCAATGCACCGGATGCTTCTTATAATTTTGATAGTGGAGGTACAACCTATCCAACGGGTACGTATGTGTATACAAAAGACAACATTTTCAATACGTATTTGAATATAAATAGAATATTTGATTCGTCAAAATATGAAATGAATATAATCAACAGTATTTTTACAAATATAATTGTATTGAAAGATGCAAATGGAAACGCGTTGACAGGAACAACACTTACTGATTTGACAACCACATATACTGCAACAATG
>Ga0102963_1001478_pt1 | contig 10345 bp, 8 predicted proteins | sample SalPon2_C_H2O_MG_2_FD_84522 | JGI IMG/M metagenome (GOLD analysis project Ga0102963, IMG submission 84522) | Salt pond water microbial communities from South San Francisco under conditions of wetland restoration - Salt Pond MetaG SF2_C_H2O_MG | ecosystem: Environmental > Aquatic > Non-marine... | reverse complement strand
TTTCTACTGATTTAGTCATTGCAACTTGAGCAGCTAAATTAATAACAGCTTTAAACTTAACACTTTTAAAAAGGTCTTCAATTTTTTTTGAATTTGTTATTGAAAATTTGTAAAACTCATAACATTCATTTTGAAAACGCTTAAAATTTTCTTTGCTTTCTTTTTTGTAAAAATTATCAACTATATAAACATTGTATTTTTTCTTAAGATCTAACAATAAGTTTGTACCTACAAAGCCAAAACCACCCGTTAATAAAATATTGTTTTTTGGCATACTTCTTATATTAATCTTTTCCTATAAACAAAACTAATTAAGGCCTCAGTAAAGTACATGAATGCAATTAAAAATAGAAAGTATTGAAAGTTTAAATATTCAATCAAAAGTAATGATAAAATTCCATAAATTAAAATAGACGAGAATCTTCTGATTGCTTCAAAACTAAAATATGAATTAAATTCAAATACCATTCCTGTTGTTTCAGATAACCAAAAACAGGTTACAATTATAAGCATTATTATGAATGTTGAAAAATTGTTTATTTCATCAATATCAAAAAGAGCTGTATTTGTTAGAAAAAAGAAACTGGTAGCTACAAATAAAACTGTTAGAAAACAAAACACAATGCCAAATTGCAAGATTTTTTTCGGCCCCTCAGTCTTGAGATTGTTCATCATTATTATAAATACAGGTCTTGACGGTGTTAAGTAAATTTCTAGTATATTTCTAAAACTCTCATATATACCAACTAAACCAAGGCCAAATGGCAATAAAGCCCAAAGGGGTAATCGAGATCGTACCATCGTTAAAGTTGATGAAATTAACATGCTAAGATTATCAGCATCTTTATCATTTTTAATACTGAATAATTTCTTTCTATTAACAAATATAAATAGAGCTCTTGGTAAAGCGATAATAGCAAATACTTGGTTTAGATTTATTTCTAAACTTTGAAAAATAAGATAAGCTAAAGCAAAAATGACAATTAAAAATATTATAAGTGATCTAGTAAAACTTGTTTTAATGTTTTTATTTACATAATCAAAAACTCTAATATTTTGTATTCCGAGATAGCTCAGACAAAAAATCAAAGACATAATCAAAAAACCAGATAAAATGAATCGATCAATAAATAGTAATGGCATAATACATACGATAATTAAATGGTAAAAATTCAAACTTTTACCATTTAATCCATTTTTATAACCTAGGTATGCAGGTTTTTCGTATAGACCCATCTGAATAGTTTCCGCAAAAGCAGAAACTGATAACACTAATCCATAATATCCAGTTATGTCATAACCAAGATTTAAATTAATATAGACAAAAGCTATAAAAGTAGTTAAAGAGTTAAACAATATGTCCAATCCACTTATTAATGTTTGAGTTCTCTTACGCATTTTCTTTTCCCTCTATAAATAACACCATCCAAAAAGGTATTGAGGCTACAGGACTATCCAGTAGTGGATCAATAAATGCTATCACACAACAACAAAGAACTAAAGACATATAATCAGTTTTAATTACTTTTACGATCACATTTTTAAAAGCAAGAATAAAAGTAAGCAAAAAAAGCAGTCCAAATCTATAAAGTAAAGTAAGAAATGAATTGTGAAGACTTCTGAGTGGTTTATTAAATTCAAACGATGGTTTGAAACAATCGTTTAGCATGCCATTACTATAAAGATAATTAGGAATTTCAAAACCAACTCCTTTACCAAAAAAAATACTACTTTTATTTTGAACTAAGTCATCTAACCCAGCAGACCATAAACCTCTTCTGAAATCAATATTATTAGGACAGTCCGCATCAATTTGTACCTCTTTTATTTCAATGTTTTGAGAAAATAAAGATAAATAACTATATTTGGTTTCATAACAATTATGTTGTCGAAATCTTTTATACCCTACCTCATCAGGATATATTTTTTCAGTTTCATTTTGCTCAATTAAATTTAGTATTTTTTCAGACTCAACATAGGATATTTGAAACGAAATTATTACTCCTAAAACTAATCCAAAAAGGATTGTGAGAAATTTTTTTGTATCTTTGATCGCATAGAATAAAAGAAATAATATAAATCCTAAACCAAATGATCTAGACTCAGTAATTAAAAATGCAATGGTCAATCCTGGAATAATAAAGTAGAAATATTTAATTTTTATATTATTTTTTAAATACAGAAAAATTATTAAAAGGATTCCTAACCCAGCTTCATTTGGTTTTAGAACAGATAAATTTGTTAAATTTAATTTAAATTCAATATTTAAGAATGATTCTATAAATAAAGTTCTATCATTTAAGTAGTCGATTAATACAAAAGAACTATAAAGATTCAAAAAAAGTCCTGAGCTAATGAATTTTGGAAGTGTGGGATTTTTTATATTTTTTATCACATAGAAAAGAATTACAGGGTACAAAACTAAAATTAAATCCTGTCCTTTGTTATTAAAGCTGGTTTCTTCCGAAGAAAAAAAAATATATGTCAAATAAACAAATAAAACAATGTCAATTTTTTTAAATTTTGCAAATCTATTTAATCCCAAAAAGACTAAAACACTTAATAATAAATCGCTTATATATCCCGGTAATGAGAGAAAGTTAATATATGCAAATTTTTTTCCAAAAATGAGCAAGCCTAAAAAAAGAATCGTCAATAGGTAAAGTTGAAGATTTTCAGCAAATGATTTTCTATTTTTTACCAAAATTTTGTCCCATAGAAAATAATAATAATAAATTAATAAAATTGATGTGTATTTAAACTTTTAATATTAGTGAATATTGTAAAAATTAAATCTTTATTTAGAGACATTGCTTATGTTTCAAAGAAGACGAACGTGTCTGGCAAAAAACTTACAATACTATTTACTGTAGTATTTTCAAACCTAACTGTAATGTTCGATTTGTTGATAATAATTATCTTTGCTTCTATTTTTTCTGATGTAGATACATCCTTTAAATATGTTCAATTTTTCACTAATAATTTATATTTACTCCCTTTTGTGGTTGTTTTTAGATTTGTTGTAATCTATTTAGAAAAATCTCTAATTTATAGACTCCAGTTAAGTATTAATGAAAATTTAAGAAGTTTTTTACTTGATGAAGTTTATCAAAAAGGAAATTATTCAATTGCAGATGCCTCTTTTTATGTTACAAAACTTACAGAGCATGTATCTTTTTTTTATTCAGCCCTCACAGCCGTAATTAGTGCATCAATTCAACTACTAGTTTATTTAACCTACTTAATAATTAGTGATGGTGAAACAGTTTTATATTTTACAATTTTTGCTATATTTTTAACCTACCCTACATATAAATTGTTGAAACTTGGAAGATCATACATGCACGAAGCATATGTTTTTAGTCAGAATCTAGTTCAAGATATTCAGAGGGTAATTGACAATCTATTTTTAATTAAAATTTTAAATACCAAAAAAATCGAGTTTCAAGTGTTTCAAAACAATATTGAAAATTTTTCTAAATCACAATTTAATAACTTTAAATATGGAACTATAAATTTTCTTATACCAAATTTTGTTATGCTGTTTTCTATATCTGTTCTTATATCATTTACATCATTAATAAAAATGATAACCCTAGAATTCATTGGAGTTTTACTTAGACTTGTACAAACTTTAGGAGTAATAAATAATAATTTAAATATGTTAATTAATTCTCATGTACATCTTGAAAAATTTCATGAGATTGAAAAAAATAAATTTGATAAAGATATGAGTATCCTTAAATTAAATGAAGCAATGAATGAAGCTATATCTTTAGATTCAGTCTCATTTAAATACTTTGGTTCTGATAATTACTTATATGAAAATCTAACTTTATCTATTCCTAAAAATAAACACACTGTAATTTTAGGTTCAAATGGATCGGGCAAGAGTACGTTACTAGGTTTGCTATCTGGAGTATTTGTACCAAATTCAGGAACAGCTAATATTGCATCAAACAGATTGAGCTACATTGGAGCAACACCTTTAATTATTTCAGCTTCATTGAGAGATAATCTTTTATATGGCAATAATCTTAAAATAGAAGACGAAAAATTATTAAGAATGTTAGAACTGTACAAAGTTTTTAATAATGAATCAGTTATTCTTGATGCAAAAATTAATAATAAGAGTTTATCATCAGGCCAGATGCAAAAAATTTCATTTATTAGGGCTATGTTGTCTGATACAGAAATTTTATTTTTAGATGAATCAACTTCTAATCTGGATGATGAGTCAAAGAAACTGATTTCCGCAAATTTAGATGATTTAGATATAACAATAGTGAACTGTACGCACAATCCTGAAGATTTTAAATTTGATCAAGTCTTTAAAGTTACAAACATTAATCAAACTTCAATTGTTAGTACTTAAAATTAAATTAAAATCTTGACTCGTTAATTTAAATAAAATGTCAAGATTATGATAATTTTCAATATAAATTTGAGCATTTGAAGAATATTGATCAAATATTTCATCTGAATTCAAAAATTTTTCAACTATGTTAATAAATTCTCTATTTTTAATAGTATTAAAATCTAATAGAAATCCTCTATCTTCTTTAATTAATTCTTGATTATTGGGGATATCATTTGCAAACACTATACAGCCAGCCCCCATGGCTTCAAGTATAGATTTAGAGTTACCTTCATAAAGTGACGTCGAAAGATAGATTTTATATTTTTTATAAATATTAATTAGCTCTTCGTTATCAAACAATCCTAATAATGTAATGCTTACATTATTATCAGATGCATACTTTGTAATCTCAGACTTTAACTGTCCTTCTCCAATAATATCTAATTCGATATTTGAATTCTTTAACAAATCTATTGCAGCAAAATAATTTTTCTGGCTCACAAGTCTCCCAACCATTAATATTTTGTTATTTCTTGTTCCATGCTGATTGATTTTTGATTTATTCACCCAATTAGATCTGACAACAATTTTCGCACTAAATTTTTTAAACTTTTTACTTAAGAAATCTAAATCAGCTTTGCTGCTAACTGAGTAAATATCTGCAAACCTAAACGTATATTTAGTTAGTAAATAGTATAAAAACTGCTTAAAGTAACTTTTATTTTCATATTTTGCAAATCTATACATATCGTATCCGGTTCTTATGTATAATGGCTTCTTACTAATTAGTTTTAAAATTATAGGTATCCATGAACCTAGAAGTTGATTTTGTTTAATTACATCAAAATTTCCTAACCTTTTATATAAATAAAATGGCAGGATAAATGATTTAATGTAATTGATTAATTTAAAATTGCTCTTTTTAATTAATGAATATATAGGTATTAAATTAAATTTATCTTCGCTATTAAGTTGGTCAAAATCTTTATCATTTCCGTATGTGATAAAAGTAACTTTATGACCACTATTTATAAAACGTTTGTATAGTGCAGTTTCTCTATTATATACACCAGCATCACGCCAGCTTTTTAAAGAGTATTCATATGTAAAAAAATAAACTATATGCATTAAACTCATATTAATGATATCAATGTGTTCACAAATAAGTTATTTAATTCTTTTTGTTAAATGAAAAAAGTTCTTGTAATTCATAATAAATACCAAAATATTGGAGGCGAAGACACTTCAGTAGAAAATGAAATTAAAATTTTAAAAAATTTTTTTGAAGTTGAGGTTTTATATTTCAATAATAAATTAGAAAATGTACCAATTCAGTTTTTTAATTTTTTACTTAATAAAAATTTTAAAAGTTTAAGAAAAATAAAGAAAAAAATTTCAAGTTTTAATCCAGATATTGTTTATATTCACAATACTTGGTATAAAGCTTCGTTAAGTCTCTTTGATTATTTTAAAAAATGTGATTTAAAAGTCATAATTAAAATTCATAATTTTAGATATGATTGCACAAGACATTTCTTCACAGTCAATCACCTTTTAGGAAAAAATTTTTGTGAAAAGTGTGGTCAATCAAAATCTTCCTTGGGTATTTTAAATAAGTATTTTTCAGACTCTTTTTTGAAGTCATTCTTTATCAAAATTTATGGTAAAAAATATTATAAAATTTTAAAGAACTATGGTTATTATTTATTTGTCTTGACAGATTTTCATAAAAACCACTTATTAAATTTAGGATTTGATGATAAAAAAATAGAGTTAGTTCCAAATATTATTGAAATTGATACAACTAAACAAAATGATTTTAATGAGGATTATATTGTTTACGCAGGAAGAATATCTGATGAAAAAGGCGTAAAAGAACTTATTGAGACCTATTTAAAATCAAATTCAAAAATTAGTAAGTTAAAAATTATTGGTAGGGGGCCACTTTTACATGAACTTATTCAAGAATATAAATCTTCAAAAATTGAGTTTCTTGGAGAAGTCAAAAATAATGAAACTTTGAATATTATTAAAAAATCTAAAGCTGTAGTAACTGCAACAAAGCTGCTTGAGGGTCAACCAACATTACTTTGTGAAGCTTCGTCTTATGGAATAGTGTCTATATTTCCCAAAACAGGCGGCATAGAAGAATTTTTTCCACTTGATTATGACTATTCATTTCAACAAGGTAATTACGAAGATTTAATGTTAAAAATTGAAATGCTTAATAGCTATACTGATGTAATTAGACAGGGCAATTTAAATAAAAAATTTCTTGAAGAGTTCCTTAAAAAAAATAATTTAGTTAAAGAAATGGAAAAAATAATTAGTGAATCTGAATCCTGAAATCTCTTGCTTAATGAGTGTTTATAACTCTGAAGATACTATAAAAAAATCTATAGAAAGCATTCAAAATCAAACATTTGATAATTTTGAATTTCTAATAATTGATGATGCATCTTCAGACAATTCTTTTGAAATAATTAAAGGTTTTGAAAATATTGATAAAAGAATAAAAGTATATAGAAATGAAGAAAACATTGGTTTAACAAAATCTTTAAATAAATTAATTTCTTTAACCAGCAGCAAATTCATAGCCCGTCAAGATGGAGATGACACAAGCTTAACTTCAAGATTTGAAAAACAAGTATCTTATATAAGAGAAAAAAATATTGATGCATGTACAACACTTGCCAGAGGCAAACAGTCAAAAAAAACTTTACACCTAAAATCAAGATTTATACCAATAAAATTATTGCTAAAGTTTAAAAACCCATTTATTCATGGTTCATTAATGATTAAGACAAGCAAACTTAAAGAAATTGGGGGCTATGATGAAAGTTTTAGATACGCTCAAGACTATAAGCTGTTTACACAATTAATTGATTTAAATTATGATATTGAAATAATTAATGAAGTTTTATATATATTAAATCAAGAGAGTAATATTTCAACTAACTTCAAATCTGAGCAAGAAAAATTTGCAAATTATGTCAAAAAAGGGATATCTCCAAAAAATGAAAGTTAGTATCGGCGCAAAAATAATTGATGGACCTTGGGGAGGGGGGAATTTATTTGCAAAGAATTTATCTAATTTTTTGATTTCAAAAGGCCACAATGTAGTTTTTGATTTAAATGATATTGATATTGATATTATATTATTAACTGATCCGAGGAAATCCTCTGAATCATCTACGTATACTCATGAAGAGATTATTGATTACTTGCAAAACATAAATTCGAATGCTGTTGTAATACACAGAATTAATGAATGTGATGAAAGAAAAAACACTAGGGGTTTAAATAAATTTATAATTAATGCAAACAAAGCTGCAGACTCAACAGTCTTTGTTAGTTCCTGGTTGATGAACTTATATCAGAGTCAAGGGCAATTGATTAAAGAAAACTTAGTAATTTTGTCTGGTTCAGATATAAAAATTTTTAATAGAGAAGAAATTTCCAAATGGGATAAAACCAAAAAGTTAAAAATAGTGACTCATCATTGGGGTACTGACAAAAATAAAGGCTTCGAAATTTATAAGAAGATAGATGAACTCATTGATAGTCCTGAATTTAAAAATCTAATAGAGTTTACATATATAGGTAATTTACCAAAAAATCTTAAATTTAAAAATACAACAATAATTGATCCCCTTGAAGGCTTGAAGCTAGCAGAGGCATTGAAAAAAAATAATCTATACATAACGGCCTCTTTAAACGAGCCGTCAGGAAATCATCATATTGAAGCAGCTCAATGTGGTTTACCAGTTATGTATATTGAAAGCGGAGGAGTAACTGAATATTGTAAAGGCTATGGTATTCCATTTACAAATGATGATTTACCAGAAAAAATTAAACTGGCTATGTCTAAATATGATTTTTACTATGAAAAAATGAAAACATATCCTTATTCTTCTGACTTAATGGTCGAACAGTACTTGACTCTTATGATAGAGTTGGTAGGAAAAAGACAGGATGTAAGCAAAAATAGAAATATCGATGAGGTAAAAAAGTTATATCTTAATAGAATTATTAGAAAAATAACTAAGTCATGAAAGAGAACTTAAATAAATTTAAAGCAAAAGAATTGATAATTCTTTTTTTTGAAATATTCTTAATACTTATTATTTTGTTTGGCCGTTCTTTTACAGGACTATATTTATTTGGATTTAGGCTAGGAGAGCTAATGATTGGCTTATCATTAGTCTTGTTTTTGTACATTCTTTACCTGTACATTAACAAAAAATTTGACTATTTACCAAAGAAAGTAGTTCAAACCCAACTATATTTAGTCGCTTTATTTTTAATAATAAATTTAATCAATCAAACTTACTTTACGGATTTATATATTTTTAAATCTAGCTCTTTTATATGGACTTCATTTTATTTTTATATTGGAATAATCTATGCAAAAGTTAAAAACGAAAATGTTAGATACCTAAACCTCCTCTCATCAAGCACTTATATTGTATACATTCTAAGTTCAGTACATTTTCCTGATTTTCTATGGAATATTTTTTTAAATTATTCTGATAAAGTAGATTTTCTTAAAGGTTCTGATCTGCTACTAATTTTTGTCCTTACAAATTATCTCAATAAAAAATATCAAAAAAATAGAATCATTTACTTATATAATTTTTTTATTTCTTCAGGTCTTCTACTTCCTATTTTGCTATTTAAAAGTAAAGGAGCTTTTTTACCTGCATCAATCTATATATTTGTAGAGCTAATCTTAATTTATAAGTTTCTTTGGAAAAATAAATTAAATTCATTAATTGCAATAGTTCTTTCTATGTTTGTATTTTCTTTATCTACTCTTTATATATGGGGAAACTTTTCATTTGATAAAAATCCAGATTCTCCAAATTTAATTATTTCAAATTTAGCCAATACTGGTGATGCTATTCAAGAAATATCTGAAGAAAAAAACACTATAGATGCGATATTTTCTTTGTATTACAATCCACTTAACAACAGACTAATGTCGACAGAAAACATGGCAAATTGGAGATTACTAATTTGGCAAGATGTTTATTGGGATTTATTTGAAAATAATAAATTGCTATTTGGGTATGGTTTTGAAAATAAAATTCCGGCGATGGAACAGCGAGACAGACAGGGCTGGGATGGTGAAAATGAACATGTACATAATTTTGCTATAAATATTCTTGCTAGAACTGGCCTAATTGGCTTATCTATGATGTTGATTTTTTATTACTTACTGTTTAGAGAGTTTTTAAGCGAAAAGAAAAATTTTAAAGATATTCTATTATTTATTATTCCCGTTTTAATTACAGCTTCTTTTGACCCAGCACTAGAAAGTGTCAGATTTCCATTTATATATTATTTCTTTCTTGGTTTATTTTTTCACGACCGAAATATAAACATCTTAGATAAGCATTAATTGTATCTATAATCTTAACTGATGAGTAAAAAAGCTTTTATAACAGGTATAACTGGCCAAGACGGTTACTATTTGACCAAGCTGCTTTTAGATAAAGATTATGTTGTTCATGGAACTATAAGAAGAACTTCAAGTATAAACACTGTCAGGATAGACGAACTTATATCTAAATATTCAAAAACAAAACAGCTTGTTTTGCATTACTCAGATTTGACAGATTCATCATCTTTAACAAATCTAATAAATTTAACTCAGCCTGACGAAATATATAATTTAGGTGCTCAATCACACGTATCGGTTTCATTTAAAAATCCAATTTATACTTCAGATGTAGGTACAGTTGGCCCCATAACACTGTTGGAATCAATTAGAAACTCTGAAAAGAAAATTAAATTTTATCAAGCATCTTCTTCTGAGATGTATGGAGGTAAAGAAGAAATCTTATTGAATGAAAACTCAATCTTGGATCCAAAGAGCCCTTATGCTGTCAGTAAAGTTTTTGCCCATCACATGAATAAAGTTTATAGAGAGTCCTATGATGTTTTTGGAGTTAATGGAATTTTATTTAATCACGAGTCTCC
>Ga0102963_1001477_pt1 | contig 10345 bp, 10 predicted proteins | sample SalPon2_C_H2O_MG_2_FD_84522 | JGI IMG/M metagenome (GOLD analysis project Ga0102963, IMG submission 84522) | Salt pond water microbial communities from South San Francisco under conditions of wetland restoration - Salt Pond MetaG SF2_C_H2O_MG | ecosystem: Environmental > Aquatic > Non-marine... | reverse complement strand
ACTTGCAGCTGGGGAACCAACCATTAGATCTGCGTAACCAGTGCCAGATCAGTCTTGCGAATGCCCGAGTCAGCAACTCCAACCCTTTGATCAGCATTACGAGTTAACGGATTACCGACACCAGTTTGCGGGGTTAATCGGCTCGCCCTTGTGGCGGATCTCAAAATAAAGCCCTGGCTCGGTTTGCCCGCCTGTATTACCGGCGTCCGCCAAGCGCTTGCCCGTTTCCACCCACTCGCCTTCCTCTACGTGCAGCTCAGCGTTGTGCGCGTAAAGGCTCATGTAGTTGTCACCGTGGTCTAGAATCACCAATAATCCATACCCGGTAAGCCAGTCCGCAAAAACCACTCTGCCGGTGTAAATCGCCGAAACGGGATCATTCACCGTGTTGCGAAACTTGACACCTTGCCAACGCAAGCCGCCGTTGCGGGGTGAGTTGTATTTTGTGGCTAAGCGGGCTTTGGTTGGCCAACTCAATTTACCTTTGAATTCGCTGAAGGGCTTGATAAGTAGCTCATCGCCGAAAATTGCATCGGTATCCAATTCTGATAAAAGGGCTTCTAGACCAGCTCTATCCTCAATTAACTGAGCCTTTTGTGCTTCAAGGGAGCGGGCGGTTTGAGTCAGCTTAGTAATTGCCTTTTGGCGTTTGTCTTGCTGGGACACCAATTTGCTTTGTTCTTCTTCAAGTTGGTCGAGCGCTTGAATACGCTCAAGTTTAACTCGAGCGAGCGCATTTTGAGCTTGCTCTAACTGCGCTAAGATTGCCTTTAGCGCCTCAACTTGGGCTCTTTGAGCTTCGGTTAATCGTGAGTGATAGATTAGGTTGCGAGCCATGGCCGCAGGATCTTCCTGCGATAAAATCAGCTTTAAGGCGCTGCCTTCTCGGTTCAGATAGAGCGCGCGCAGTAAGATTTTAATGTTTTCTTGCTGATCAATCAGTGCGTTTTGGTTGGCTTTTACTTCAGTCTCGATGTCACTCAATTCGGAATCGATTCGATCAATATCCAATAGCACTTTGTCGATCGATCGACGGATCTCAACGATTGCGCGCTCGGCTCTGTTAATCTCAGCGCGCTCGCGCTTTACCTGAGCAAGCGTTGCGGTCAAATCTGAGTCTATTGCTTGTATTTGCACGTCCAGCTGGTTGATTTTCTGTTGAACCACATCGGGATCAGAATCTTGTGCTTGGATTGACATCGTGATCACTGCGAGCGCGGTGCTCACAGCGAGAAAACACGCGTAGGTCTTGCGGCTAGATTGACTCAATCAAACACTCGCCTGTCATTTCAGACGGAATATCAAGGTCCATCAGGCGCAGCAGTGAGGGCGCAATATCCGCAAGTTTGCCGGGTTTGTTGGCGAGCCGAACCGCTTTTGGTCCAAGGTACACCAAGGGAACGAGTTCAGTTGTGTGCTGTGTGTGCTGTTGGCCGCTCTCGTAATCAAGCATTTGCTCACAGTTGCCGTGATCTGCCGTTATGAGCGCTTGACCGCCCACCTCTTTAAGGGCGGCTTCGACTGCGCTCAAGCTACTGTCGAGTGCTTCAACCGCTTTTACCGCCGCCTCCAAGTTCCCTGTGTGACCCACCATGTCGCCGTTCGCATAATTACATACGATTAGGTCGTAATCGCCTGACTTGATAGCTTGAACCAGCTTGTCAGTGACTTGCGGCGCGCTCATCTCGGGTTGCAGATCGTAGGTGGCGACATCGGGCGACGGTATGAGCTCGCGCGACTCGCCTTCAAACAGGGCCTCTTGGCCACCACTGAAAAAGAAGGTGACGTGAGCGTATTTCTCGGTCTCGGCGACACGCAACTGGGTCTTGCCTAACTTTGCAAGATAGGCCCCTAACACGTTGCTTAAGCTCTCGCTTGGGAAGGCGATGTCCGTCTTTAAGCTGCTCGCGTATTCAGTCGCGGATGCAAAGCTCGCCAGTTTTATTTGCCGACGGCGCTCAAAGCCACTGAACTCTGGGTCAATAAAGACTTGTGTGATTTCACGCGCCCGATCGGCGCGAAAGTTCATAAAGATGATCGCATCGCCGTCTTGCACCGTGATGCGCTCCGAGCTGGCGCGATTCGTAATACGTGTGGGAGCGACGAACTCGTCATTTTCATCTCGCGTGTAGGCCTTTTTCAGAGCTTCTAGCGCGCTTGCCGTTTCGAATTCTGCTTCAGCATCTGTGATCAGCCCGTAAGCTTTCTCGACGCGATCCCAGCGCTGATCACGATCCATGGCGTAGTATCGCCCAACGACACTGGCTACTTGCCCACAATCCAGCGATTCAAAAAGTGCTTCTGCTTTCTGGAGTGAGCTCTCCGCGCTACGAGGTGGGGTATCGCGGCCATCTAAAAACGCATGGAGGTACACTTTTTTTGCGCCCCGCGCTGCCGCACATTTGATGGCAGCAAAAATATGATCTTCGTGTGAATGCACGCCACCTGGCGAGAGCAGCCCAAAAATATGAACCGCGCCATTTTGTGCGGTAGCCGCATCAATTGCTCGGGTAATGGCGGGATTGGTATCGAACTCGCCATCCGTGATGGCTTTATCGATTCGAGTGATCTGCTGGTAGATCACTCGCCCCGCGCCTAAACTCATATGCCCCACCTCGGAGTTGCCCATCTGGCCGTCGGGTAGCCCAACGTCTAAACCTGAACCCGATATCAGGCTACGTGGTTGTTCCCGCCAAAAGCGATCCCAGGTAGGGGTGTTAGCGTGAGCGATTGCATTGTCTTCAATGGCTTCGCGATAGCCAAAACCATCCAAAATAATAAGTAGTGTGGGTGTTTTTTGGGGCACGATACTGGATTCTCTGTCGTCGTGGGTGAAATAAGCGGACACATTATTATACGCCATGGTGCCATACGGGTGTAGGTTCTGGCTTCAACTATGGTTACTCGGCGCCGGCTTCGGTATACTTCGCGCCTTATATTCAGCGAGAGCGGGCGGTAGGGCCTGCTTCTGGGGCAATTTTTTGATGGACTTCGAGTTATTTTTACAGTTTGCAGCGCAGCAATGGATTCTGTTTGCCGCGCTAATCGTTCTGATCATTATGCTCATCCGTCACGAAGGTGCGCAGGGCGCACAAGCTTTGACGCCACAGCAGTCTATAGGGCAAGTGAACAGCAACGACGGCGTGTTTCTTGATATACGCGAGGCGGCTGACTACAAGAAGGGCCACATTGCCGACAGCGTGCATATCCCCAATGCGAAACTGGGGGCTCGTATGAATGAACTCAATCATTACAAAGACAAGCCCGTTATCGTTGTTTGTCGAATGGGTCAAACCGCAGGCGCGGCAAGTAAGCAGTTGCTGGACGCTGGCTTTTCTCAAGTTTATAAAATGAAGGGCGGCATGATGGAGTGGGAAGCCCTACAGCTCCCTGTGGTTACTAAAGCATGAGCAAAGCGGTTACGATTTATACCACCCGTTTTTGTCCCTTTTGCGTCCGCGCAAAGCAGCTTCTAAATTACAAAAACGTTGCCTTCGATGAAGTAGCCGTCGATGGTCAACCGCAACTTCGCCAAGAGATGGCGCGTAAAGCTGGGCGTACCTCGGTGCCCCAAATATGGATCGGTTCGACACATGTAGGGGGCTGTGATGAGCTCTACGCCTTGGAAAGAACCGGCAAACTTGATTCACTTTTAAACTAAGAACTGGAGGACGGCTTCATGGCCGACGAGCAAACCACCGCAGAAGCGGGAGCAGCACAAGCACCTGAACAGCAATTTGTAATGCAGCGTATTTACACGAAAGACATTTCGTTTGAATCGCCTGCAACTCCCGCTGTTTTTCGCAAACAGTGGCAGCCCAAGATCAACATCGATTTGAATACTAAAAGCGATAAAATTGACGAAGAAGGCAACTTCGAGGTGGTATTAACCATCACGGTTACCGCAAAAGTAGACGACGAAACAGCATTCTTAGTTGAAGTGCAGCAGGCCGGTATCTTCTTCATCAAAGGGTTTGAAGGCGAAGTTCTACGTCGCCTGTTGGGCACAGCAGCGCCTAATATTCTGTTCCCCTATGCGCGTGAGAGTATTGACGGCATCGTTGTAAAAGGCGGTTTCCCAGCCTTGATGCTTGCACCGGTTAACTTCGATGCGCTGTATCAGCAGGCACTAGCCCAAGCTCAAGCAGAGCAGCAAGCCGAGGCGACGCACTAAGCGAACCCGATGTGCAAAAAGCCGGCTGATCTTAGCCGGCTTTTTTATGCGTCAACTGTTTTCGCCGCTTAGACATCAACTTAGTTCGACTGGCTTTTACGTGTGGAAGTGTGCCCTCTGTGCCTCGCCCATCCATTCCAGCTGGTTAGGTCTTTAGCGCTAACTCAGGTCCTCAAAGCCCGTTTGCCGCAGGGCCTCATAAAGAATCACGGCAGTCGCATTCGAAAGATTCAAGCTGCGAGACTCGGGCATCATGGGGATGCGAATACGTTGTTCGGGGGGCACTGATTCGAGCACGCTCATCGGTAGGCCTCGGGTTTCTGGGCCCATAAGAATGATGTCGCCGGATTGAAAATGCGCGTTCGTGTGGGGGCGGGAGCCCTTAGTGGTGCACGCAAAAATGCGTGGTTGCTTGGGTCCATTTGAGAGTTGATCAAAGCAGGCGTCAAGAGAAGCATGTGTGTGTACGACGCTGATATCGCGGTAGTCCATGCCGGCGCGACGAAGACGTTTTTCGTCTAGGCTGAACCCCAGGGGCTCGATTAAATGTAACGTGCAACCTGTGTTGGCGCACAGACGCATAATATTCCCCGTATTGGGCGGGATCTCGGGCTCAAATAAGACAACGTGAAACATGGCGCCTATGGTAATGCGCTTTCCTCACTCGTAATAGCGTTGATCGCGATATTATTGCGAGTAGGGCATTGGTTGTATGGATGGCGGTCGTTATGCAGGCAAGAATCGCCATGCCGTACCGCCGGCCCTATAGGCGCATGGCGCATGGATCTGTTATCCCTCAGATCGGCTCAAGAGGAAGAGAGCGCAATATTAAGCGAGTCGCAATAATGGCTAGTGCAGTAATTCGAGTTCTTTCATCTTACGCGTCAGCGTATTCCGCCCCCAGCCCAACAACTCAGCCGCATCGCGCTTACGACCACCGGTATGATCGAGCGCAGCTTCAATTACGATACGTTCGAAGCGTGGCGTTGCTTCATCCAATATGTGCTGGCGCCCCGCGCTCAGTTGGGTGCTCACCCACTCTTTTAACTGACCACCCCAATCAGAGGGGTGATCGCTCGCAGGCTCGAGCCGCGGCTGCTTAAGCTCGGGTGGAAGATCGTCGATATGTATTTCTCGCCCTGAGGCCATAACGGTAAGCCAGCGACAGGTATTCTCGAGCTGCCGTACGTTGCCAGGCCAATCGAGTGAGCACAAGAACTGCTCTGTTTGAGGTAGCAAGACTTTTTTCTCGCCACCGAGTTCCTCGGCGGCGCGCTGAAAAAAGTACTGCATCAGGCGCGGAATGTCCTCACGACGCTCGGCAAGCCGAGGTATGTGAATACGAATCACATTCAGGCGATGAAACAAATCCTCCCTGAAATCCCCTTTTCGCACTAAGGCTTCGAGGTCTTGGTGTGTGGCGGCAATAATGCGTACATCGGCTTTTACTGCGATGTGACCACCCACTCGGTAAAATTCGCCGTCAGCTAAGACTCTCAGTAAGCGAGTTTGAGTCTCGGCGGGCATATCGCCGATTTCATCCAAGAAGAGTGTACCGCCGTGCGCCTGCTCGAAGCGGCCCTCGCGCTTTTGCGCAGCACCTGTGAAGGCACCTTTCTCGTGGCCGAACAGCTCCGACTCCATTAGGTCCCTAGGGATGGCCGCCATATTTAAAGCTATAAAAGGCTTGGCTGACCGCGGAGAATGTCGGTGCAAAGCGCGTGCGACCAATTCTTTGCCCGTGCCCGATTCGCCATTGATCAGTACGGTAATGTTGCTGTGTGCCAAGCGACCTATCGCTCTGAATACCTCCTGCATGGCGGGCGCTTCACCAATAATCTCAGTCGTCTTGGGCGACTCTGAACTCACTTCTTTTGTTTGCAATGCCTCGCGTCGATGCGTTATCGCGCGCTCTGTGATAGCGACCACATCGTCGATATCAAAGGGTTTGGGTAAATACTCAAAAGCGCCCTGCTGATATGACGCTACCGCACTATCAAGGTCTGAATGAGCGGTCGTGATGATAACGGGTAAATTTGGGAAGCGCGCGTGCAGTTGATCTAACATCGCAAGGCCGTCGGTGCCTGGCATCCTGATATCGCTAATGATGGCATCTGGCTGTTCGTACTCGATTTCTTCGAGCAGGGTATCTGCGTCCTCAAAACAGCGATTTTCGATTCCAGCTTGGGTGAGTGCCCTCTCTAAAACCCAGCGGATTGAGTCGTCATCATCGACTACCCAGACGTTAGCAGTGTCACTCATTATCTAGCTCCAGAGGAAGATATAGTGTGAAAATAGTTTGACCCGGCTGGCTCTGACATTCGAGCAGGCCGCCGTGCCGATTAACAATACTTTGTGATATGGAAAGTCCAAGGCCTGTGCCCTCAGCTCGCCCTGTGACCATGGGTAGGAAAATCAGCGCGAGCATGTTCTCGTCTATGCCTGGGCCCTTGTCTTCGATGTCGATTTTGCAGACCAAACGATGCCGCACTGGGCCTATCGTAAACTGCCGCAATACACGTGTGCGCAAGTTGATGTGGCATTTCGAATCGGCGGGGCAAGCCTGCACGGCATTCAGTGCAATATTCAGGATCGCCTGTATCAGTTGAGCTCGATCGCCCATTATCTCCGGTAAGCTTGGGTCGTAGTCGCGCTCGATTTCAATGGAACGGCTTGCTTCGGCCTCGACTAAGCGCCGAACATGCTCTAGCACCTCGTGAATATTCAAAGTCTTCTTCTCTAGTGCTTTGTTTGACCCAAGAAGACGATCCACAAGAGCGCGCAAGCGGTCTGCCTCGCGAATAATGATTTCTGTATATTCGAGCTGCTCGGGCTTATCGAGTTCGCGCGCCAACAGCTGAGCGGCCCCTCTTATTCCACCTAGGGGATTTTTTACTTCGTGAGCCAAGCCGCGAATGATCTGATGCGTTGTCTCTGTCGTTTTTAAGAGGTTTTGGCCACGGCTAATGCGGATGATCCTGTCTATCGGGTGCAGTTCGATGATGACGCCGCCTTTTGGGTTGTCAGGGCGAGCGGGGGTGATGGTCATATCAACTTGAATAGGGTCATTGCCGTTGTTCTGCAAGCTCACTGAACGCTGTGTGACCGCTGTCTGGGATTCGATCGCTGCCGTAATCTGAGGTAGTACGGTTTCGGGCTGCTTCAAAAGCGTAATAAAAGGCGTGTTGGTCAAGCGAGCCTTTGAAGACGAGAGCATGGCTTCACTGGCGGAATTGAGGGCAATAATGTTCAGATCTTCACTGACCGTGATGATGCCTGTGCTCAGATTTTCGATAGTATCTATCGGGCTCATTGCTCTTACCTGTTCGGTTCGCTCGCAGCGATCTATTCGCAGTCAAATACCTAGCAAAAATGACGCCAACTTCGGTGTGCTGGTTTGGGGCGAAAGCGATTGGGAAATGGCCGAATTTCGCCCCTAAACGGCCCTTTCCAAGAGTTGACCGTGGTCATTTGAGCACACTTTGAAAAGGAGCGCACCATTTTGGTGCGGAATGTGTTGCGGCAGACGTGTTCGAAGCGAGGAATCAGAATTTAGATCGCGAAAAGCTGAGACAGGGAACCAGCGGTCCTTGCGTAGGAGTGGCGATCTCCCTTAGGGGACTACCCTTGATCGTCAGCTCAGGCTTTACTGCTAATTCCGATAAAGTTTAGAGGGTCTAAGAACGTAAATCCGAACGGGGCTGGATTTCGCAAGCTGCGCGCCATCCTCGGCAACCACAGATACTGAAAAATCATGTGCGCCCCGAAGAACATTGTTCAATAGCCAAATATTACTCGTTTGTGGCTCGCCGTAGAGTGTGCCGTTCATTGAAAGCTGCAATTGAGCGCCATTTACTAAAGCGGGGCTTACATTCGCGGTGATAGAAAAGTTACCCGGGCCCATGGGAATGGTGGTGCTGTCTGGTGGGCTGCTGATACTTACGGTGTATTTGGTTTTGGTCTCGTTGTCATCTTGCGTGCTGGTTTGCTCGGCACGATCGGGCTCTGAAGTTGGCGCGCTGATATTGATTGCGTTCAGCTTGACTGTGCTCGCATCGCGATTGTTGGCCGAAGGCGGCTTGTCGGTGAAGGTGACATTGCCCTGAGCGTCCACTATTTTATAGATTCGCGTCTGAGCGGTAGCGTTCAGGCTAAAGCAGATTAACAGCGAGCAAATAAGAAGGCGCATAGATTGAAGGCTACAGTACAACTGAGATTCAGATTAGCAGAGCAAGCGTAGTGTGTCAGCAATAAAAAAGCCCGCTTGTCTCCAAGCGGGCTTCTCGTAGCTAAGTAGCGCTTAGCAAGAGTAGTACATATCAAACTCAACTGGGTGAGTCGTCATGTTCAAGCGAGTTACGTCTTGCTGCTTGAGCTCGATATAGGCATCAATCATATCGTCAGAGAACACGCCACCTTCGGTCAAGAAGCTACGATCTGCGTCCAGCGCCTCGAGTGCCTGGCTCAATGAAGAACACACGGTTGGGATCGCCAAGGCTTCTTCTGCAGGCAGGTCATACAAGTCTTTATCTGCCGCATCGCCGGGGTGAATTTTGTTCTTAATTCCATCAAGACCCGCCATCAACAAGGCAGCGAAGGCCAAGTAGGGGTTTGCTGTTGGGTCGGGGAAACGGACCTCGATACGCTTACCTTTGGGGCTTGGCTCGTAAGGAATACGAATCGACGCAGAGCGATTGCGCGCTGAGTACGCGAGCATTACCGGAGCTTCGAAGCCTGGAACCAAACGTTTGTAGCTGTTGGTTGAGCCGTTGGTGAAGGCGTTCAGCGCGCGTGCGTGCTTGATCACCCCACCGATGTAATAAAGAGCCGTCTCAGAAAGTCCAGCATAGCCGTCACCCGCGAAGGTGTTAGTGCCGTCTTTAGAAATTGACATGTGCACGTGCATGCCAGAACCGTTGTCGCCAACCAGTGGCTTGGGCATGAACGTAGCCGTTTTGCCGAAGCCGTGCGCAACGTTCAGTACGCAGTACTTGAGGATCTGTACTTCGTCTGCTTTCTTAACGAGCGTGTTAAATTTAACGCCGATTTCACACTGACCTGCGGTGCCCACTTCGTGGTGGTGTACTTCTACTGCCAAGCCCATTTCTTCCATTGCGGTACACATAGCGGCGCGCAGCTCATGCAAGGAATCAACGGGTGGTACGGGGAAGTAGCCGCCTTTCACGCCAGGACGGTGGCCAGTGTTGCCGCCATCATAGTGTAGGTTGGAAGCCCAAGCCGCTTCTTCTGAGTTGATGGTGTAGCCGGCGCCGCTGATGTCTGCGTGCCATTTAATGTCATCGAATACGAAAAATTCAGGCTCTGGACCGAAAAATGCGGTGTCGCCGATGCCGGTGCTCTTTAGGTACTCTTCAGCGCGACGCGCAATAGAGCGGGGGTCACGATCGTAGCCTTGCATCGTATCAGGCTCAATGATGTCGCAACGTACGATGACAGTGGCGTCGTCAGTGAAGGGATCAAGAACAGAAGCAGCGTCATCGGGCATGAGAATCATGTCTGATTCGTTAATGCCTTTCCAGCCCGCGATTGACGAACCGTCGAACATTTTGCCGCCTTCAAAGAAGTCTTCGTCGACTTCGCTGGCAGGAATAGTTACGTGCTGTTCTTTACCCTTGGTATCGGTGAAGCGCAAATCCACCCAGCGCGCTTCGCTTTCATTGATCAGTTTCAGAGTATGCTCTGACATGGTGTTTCCTCCGTTGTTTGCGGGCTGATTGCCTAGTTGCGGTTATGTGAACCTTTGGCAACCTGTTTGGTGTGTCACGGTTCAAAATCGCTGCTAGAACAAAAGCAATTAATATGCCAACGCGATTCTGCACAGATTTCAGGCATTTCGCGAGGAATTTTATCAGTCTGATTGCTAAAGTTTGAATAAATACTACATCCGTGCGCCATATTAGTGCGTCCATGCTTTATTTTGGTGCGCTTTGGTAGCTTAATGTTCGCAATAATGGTGATAATCCTCATTGAGTCGACATTCGTAGCTTGCTAATTAAGCCTACTGTATACTTCGCGCCGTTTTGACTCTGCCCTTTCGCACTTGAGGCCCCACCTTTGACTAGACAACTCCGTAACATCGCGATCATCGCACACGTTGACCATGGAAAAACGACCTTGGTGGATTGCTTGCTGCAGCAATCTGGCACGCTT
>Ga0102963_1001475_pt1 | contig 10350 bp, 13 predicted proteins | sample SalPon2_C_H2O_MG_2_FD_84522 | JGI IMG/M metagenome (GOLD analysis project Ga0102963, IMG submission 84522) | Salt pond water microbial communities from South San Francisco under conditions of wetland restoration - Salt Pond MetaG SF2_C_H2O_MG | ecosystem: Environmental > Aquatic > Non-marine... | reverse complement strand
TTCTCCCCTAATGAAAAAAGAATACACACCCCCCTGCACCTAAGAAAAATAGGTCTTTTGTCAATGATTTCAAGCACTTAGACAAAATACCCCCCTGCACCCCCCCTGCACCCTAATTGCTTTCTTTTATCGTTTAAGTAATTTTTGATTTTGGTGTGCTTCTCTTGTGGTTGTTTTAAAAATATAGTAAGCTATTTAAAAATTATCCTAAAAATGGTGCTATGATTGCAGTAAACCATAAAAGCTATAGATATCAATTACTTCCGAGCAATTCGACCGTGCCAGAATCAATTGAAGAATTTAATTTCCAAAAAAAGCAACTTGTAAATGAAATTTCTGAAAAACGACTTAAGTTACTGAAAGAATTGGATGTTTTCTGGGTTGTTGAGCAAGTCAAAGAGATATACGAGGATTCAAGAAAAAACGGAAACAACACCACAAGCTTGAAAGCACTAAATTTACTCACTGACAAACTCAGACTTTTTGAGAGAGCAGAGGCTAGTAAATTACAAGCTCAGTCTGAAAAATGGACTGCATCGAATATTGAGCAGACTCAAATGGATCTAGTAAAATTTTGTGTTGAATCAGGAAATGTCCAACTTGCGGCACGAGTACTGGAAACAATGAAAAAGGGGAGAGACAAAACTGATATTGAGATTAATTATGAAGCACAGTTAGCCCAATTACTAGAACCCGAACAAAAAAAGCCAAGCAAATCAAAGAATTAGCTAGATCAAACCGTTAACTATCTGTCAACAATCTTATTTTATCCATCTATTTCAATTACTTAGACCATCAAAACCCCAAGACAACCGAGAACCCAAAAGATCTCAAACAATCGACAAAAAAGGAAAATCTGAAGAGGGGGGAGGGGGTCTCCGACCCCCCACCATCTATTATTTATGGGACTCCAGCCATTTTTACACCGACATAAAAATCTTTTCGGAGGTTTATGAGATCTGTACCCCAAAGACGCAACAAGCTAGCTGGAAACGGCAGAGGAAAAGCCTCAGAAGCTAAGAAGCAGTACGATTCAGAGTACCATTCATCAGCCTCTCGCAAGAAATATAGAGCCGAATTGAACAAAGCCAATCGTGAAAACCCTAGTCCAAAGGGTTACGACAAGTCTCACACCAAAAACGGCAAACTAGTCAACGAAAAAGCTAGTAAGAACCGTGCTAGAAACCAACCCGGACGATCAAAAAAGTAGGTAAATGCTACAACTGACACTCCCACTACCCCCTTCGGTTAATACTTACTACAAGAAGTACCGAAATAAGCTCATCATTAGTCCAGCAGGACAGGAATTTCGTAAGAATGTCATCAATCTAGTTGATAGCATTGCTGGCCTAGAACGGTTCAATAAGAATGATCGCTTGCTTCTGGAAGTCCGCTTCTATCCCCCCGACAACAGAAGACGGGACTTGGACAATTTTTGTGGGAAAGCACTACAGGATGCATTGCAACACGCAGGAGTCTACCCTGATGACAGTCAGCTTGACGTTGTCTCCTACTGTAGGATGCAGACAGATAAGAAATGGCCCAGAGTAGAAGTCACCCTCGACAAGATTGACCCTGATCAAGACTTATCTGCGGAGAATGAGTATTCCCTCTACGAATTCAACCCCGAGTTAGTATTTCTGTTGATGGAGAAGCTTGCTGAATTCTTAGATGGACACATTGCAGACGAGCCTGAAGCAGTGATGATTGCAGTAGAAGAAGACCCCGAGTTTCCACGGTACGAATTCCAAGTGTTCTTAGACCTGATAGAACATTTTAACGTTCCTTTGATGAATGAAGATGTAAACCCTGACCAGATTGGAGTTGAGTCAGTATCAAAGCTACTGGAAAAACTTCAAATAACTGAAAACATCAACTGATGAGTGACGATAACTTTAGGAAATGGTTCAAGATCAACCCTAACGGCACAATAGCTAACTTAAATTGGCCTATGACCAAGCCTATGACAACAGTTCAGAAACTAATGCATAAATCTGCTGTCCTAGAGGCAATCCAACGAGATTCAATTCTAGATACCGTAATTCTCAAGTACTGTACTCGTTCCGAAGCCGGACACGAAAAGTATGGCAAGACAATGGATCGGAATGATTTAGAGATCTTGGAGTGGATCAACCACTTACAGGAAGAGTTGATGGATGCAACTCTGTATTTAGAAAAACTCAAGAAGGAGTTGGAACCCAAACTCCGAGTTTATAACGTGAACAAACCCTAACGAACAGAAAGGCCACCGATGGCATTACCTGCATTTGATAAGATCAGCAACCTGACCCCCGACTTTCAAGACTACATGACACGCATGAACACGTTGATGGTTCCTATGTTACGGCTTTGGGAGAGGGTGCTCAAAGATCCGACAGATAAGACCAGCTATCTTTTGACCGATGAAGAGACCTTACTCATCAAGCATACGGCAGAGAGTTTTCTAGCAGGAGATAAGTCGGGAAAGTAGATCCCCGAGTGCTTGCTACCAACTGGGAAAGAATGATCTGGATGATGGAACACAGTGTAGAGCCATACTTCAGTTTCTTAGAGGCAGCAATGATTCTAGGCGTTGACCGGAGAGTTCTTTTACACTGGCAAGCATACGGGAAGCTCAAACCAAAAGTCATTGAAGGGAAGAATTTCATCCGGTTGGCTGATCTGGAGAGCATTGTCTTTAAGGGTACACCCAAAGAAGACATGTACATGAAGGTCAAGAAGATAGAGCAAGCCAAGTTGAATAAGGTACATGCCCAACGTGAAGCTAGATTAAGATTGCAAAGGCAGTTGTATGGAACCAAAGAACCCAAACCTAAACGATCTAAACGATCTGACACGAAAGATTGAGCAGTGGGGAACGAGGGTTGGTATTCGTTACGAATCTAGTCCCTACGCTCAGTTTACCAAGACCGTTGAAGAGACTCATGAACTGGGTACAGCAATTCAGGAGAATAATCGGGATGAGATCAAGGACGCAATTGGGGATATCTATGTAACGCTTGTCATGCAGACGATGAAGTGGGATTTGACAATGGAAGAGTGTATCCAGCAAGCCTACGACACGATCAAGGTTCGCAAGGGTAGAATGGTCAACGGACAATTTGTGAAGGAAAATGCTGAGTGAAAACACGGTAACCCTGCTGGAGATTGCAGGGAGTGATTTATCTCATGCTCGTGCAGCATGGGCCAGTACCAATCAGGAACTGACAGAAGACAATCTTGATCGGGTTTCGACCTTACTCAAGTTTTTAGCAGAAAACAGGCATGAGACTCCGTTTGAGCACAGTCTGCTTTCTTTTAGGGTTCAATCAGACATAGCAACCCACATCCAGTTTCTCAAGCATCGAATCGGGACGAGCATCAACTCGGAATCGGCACGATACAAGGAACTGAAACGGGATTCCTACTATATTCCAGAGGATTGGCCTGACGATATCGCAGCAAGAGCCGAACAAGTCATCCGCATGACGCAGAAAGAGTATCACTCGATTATCAAAGAGTTGGAGGAAGCCGGACTTTCTAGGGCCAGAGCAAAGGAATCAGCCCGGTTTTTGTTGCCTTACGCCAACCAGATCCGCTTTGTGGTGACTTTCAACTTTAGAAGTTTCATTAGTTTTCTGAAGTTACGTTTCAGTGATCATGCACAGCAGGAGATTTGTAACATTGCTCAAGAAATGCTTCGGTTGGTCAAGATTGAGGACAGGTTCAAGGATTCGCTTACTGCATTCGGCTATTGACAGACCTTGTAACTTTTTTGTTTGTACTGTATAATCAGTGTTTTAGATGACTCCTCGTAGACCCGACATCAAAGAGTCTGACATCGTCCAGTATCTTCAGTTGAATCTCGGAGGACAGACTGAAGTACCGACAAAACTGGGACGCATAGATCTTTTGGTCGGCAATACAATCATCGAGTGTAAGAAGTTTGAACAGTGGAAAGAGTTACTCGGTCAGTTGCTGATTAATCAGCGTTGTTTACCAGACAAGCGATTCGTAGGCGTTACTTACCATTTCCGAGAACCCGACAATCTATCGGACGTACTAAGTATCTTTGAATCCTACAACATTCAGTTAATCGTGCTGATCGGTGATGAGAAACTCAGAGGCATTTCTAGAAGTCTTATCTCGGCTAAAAGAAGATCCGCTTTGGCATTTTTCAAAGTTCCAGATCGAGAGATTTGGAACCGGGGAGTTGATTCCCTTCGAATTGAACAACGTTCAGCGGATTCTACACTATCGTTGTGAGAGGCAGAAACAGAAGACAGGCTTTGTCCGACAAGTAGTGCTCAAGCCACGCAGAAGTGGTTTATCGACCTACTGTCTGGCCCGATTCTTTCGGGCCGCACTGATTGGACAGAACATGAGAGTGGCAATCATCGCACACGATGAACCGACCACGATCACTTTGTTTAACATGGTCAGGTTAATGCTGAAGCATTACCCGACACCCCTCAAACCAAAAGAAGGCTATTCCGGTAAACGTGAACTTTCTTTTGCTGATCTAAACGTCCGGTTCCGTTTGGGAACAGCAGGAGGGTCAGATATTGTCGGTGACCAGATCAAGCATCTACACTGTTCAGAAGTTTCTCGTTGGGGGGATAAAGCCTTTGATTATGCTGGTGCTTTGCTTCGTAACGTAGCGATTGCCGAAGGCACTGAGGTCATTTTAGAGTCAACTGCCCGAGGAATGGGTGGTTATTTCTACGACAGTTACTGGTCAGCACACAAGGAAGAATCCCGAGGTGGGTGGGAAGCCACGTTTTTTCCGTGGTATGTGTTTGATGACTACACCATCCCCTTTGATTCTGAAGCAGAACGTGAAGAGTTTGAGGAATCTATCGGGAAAGATCCTCGTTACGGTGGTGAAGAGGAACTAAGATTACTTGAAGAGTCTATTTCTTACGATCTTGGTTCAAAAGATCCCGAGACTTTCAAGGTCTCACTAGAAAACCTGAAGTGGCGAAGACTGAGCATTGATGTGAACTGTCAAGGTTCACTAGACCAGATGCATCAGGATTATCCGACAAGTAGCCGGGAAGCTTTTCTGGCAACCGGACGGATGGTTTTCAATCGAGAGGCACTGGAGAGGATTCGCAGTAGAGTAGACGCTCAAAAGAAACCGGAAAAGTACACTCTCCCGACAAATCGAACAGAACCGACAAATGGCACTCTCAAGTACCTGATGGAACCTGATCCGACAGGTGAGCTTGAGGTCTACGGAGATCCGATTCCAAATCGAGATTATCGAATTGGAGTTGATGTTGCGGAAGGAATTGAAGTCAATGATCGAGATACGGATTGGTCGGTTGCCGTAGTTATTGACGGTTTTACACTGGAGCAGGTAGCTCAATTAAGGACAAAGGTTGACCCCGATCAACTTGCTTGGAAGCTGGTAACCCTAGCGCAGTACTACAACGAGGCACTGGTTGTAGTGGAACGAAACAATCACGGTCTGGTGACTCTTCGATCTCTGTTGGACAAACACAACTATACTCATCTCTACAATGAAATGAGGTTGGATGAGAGAGGTCAGAAGCGGACAAAACGTGTCGGTTTCCTCACGACAATCAAGACTCGACCTCAGTTAATTGACACTCTACGAGAGTTACTTAGGGATGAATCACTGCTGATTCGGTCTCCTGTTTTGGTAGACGAGTTAATGACTTTTGTCACTCTTCCCAATGGAAAAGAAGCAGCAAACACAGGTGCTCACGATGATTGTGTAATGTCTGCTGCATTAGCTTGTTGGGGTGCAATGCGACATCCTGCGAACCGAATATTTCATAATGAGATCCCTAGCAATCCAAGACCTACCTACAGGCATTTTAGCCATGTCTAACGTTCAGGCTTTAGTCAAGGAATGGCGTTATTTACTAGAAGAAAAGCGTAACGAACCTTTTACTTCCTTTGAATTGACTGATGTGAATGAGCGTATTGCCGAGGAATTGCTGGAGACTTTAAAAGAAGTGGAGGCAGACCTTGATTGATCCAGCAGCACCAATGAATCCCGAGAATATTGAGGACTTACCGGAAATTGATAAGGATGAGCTAGCCGCACTGGTTCGTGAGAAGTTTGAGAAAGCCAGAGATTTTCGAAGAACCATTGATTATGAGAGGTGGCTACCCGGAGATGATGCGTACAATGGGATCTATGTGACCGAGGTTAATAAACAGAGTGGCAAGAACCCACCGTTTATGAACCTGACCCGTAGAGAGGTCAATGCGGCACACATCAAGATCAACTCGATGTTGTTTCAGAATAACAAGATTCCTTTTACGATCAAACCAGCCAGACAACCTAGATTTGTTCCTGCAGATATTCATCAGATGGCAGAGGGTATGCCGCAGATGTCTGACAAGGAACGATCTCAGTATATCAAGGAATTAGCGAATCACTTACCCCTGCACGAGATTTTAGATGATCGTGCTCGGAATATGGAGCAGAGAATTCGGGATATTCTGGATCAGACGAATTTTACGAAAGAGATAGGGAAGGCACTTCATGAAATGTGCTTACATGGCACAGGAATCCTCAAGTCTCCTGTACTGTCTCGTAGAAATTTCCCTGTGTACTCTGGTCGGTTTTCAGGACGGTTGGAGAGTATTGATAGTGCAGTCGAAGCAGAACTCACCCCGACAGTAAAGTTTGTTTCCTGCTTTAATTTATATCCGTCACCGGAAGCAACTTCATTAGAGGATGTAAGTTACATTGCTGAGCGCACCAGCATTTCCAGTGTACAAGCCCGACAACTACTGACTACTGAATCTGGTTATGACGTAGAAGCGATTGCGGATGTAGTTAAGCGCAAGAGCAACATTGGGGCATATCACTATGAAGAGCCTCTGAATCCTCATCAGGAGTCTTTTCAGGAAGAAGAGAAAGAGTATGAGCTTTTAGAGTTTTGGGGAACTCTGGACAAGGAAGATCTGGAGGGGTATCTCGACATCGAGGAGATGGACGAGATGATGGTCTTACCAGTTTGTATTACCGTTTTAGGAGACCGTGTAATCAAGTCTGTGATCAACCCCTATGACAGCACCCTTCCTTATCACTTTGCCTACTGGCAGCAGAATACGCACTCCATTTGGGGTGATGGCATTTACTGGTCGATTCGGGACTTACAGTCTCTAATCAATTTTACGATGTCGATGTATGTGGAAGGGAAAGAACTTTCTTCCGTACCAATGGTTGGTATGGATGCAAGCCAGTTGGCAGCAAACGAAGATCCGACAGACCTCTACCCCGGAAAGGTTTGGCAGTTTGCTCCGGGTGCAGATGTTGCCAGTGCGTTCCGACCTGTAGTGATTCCTGATGTCACACATGGTCTGATGGAGTTTATGCAGTTCTTGCAGAGGGAAGCCAATCTTTCTTCAGGACAATCACCGATTGGTATGGGTCAGACAGCAAGCTATCAGACTCGTACCGCAACGGGGATGAGTATCCTCAACTCCAATCAGCAACGTCAAACTGCTGCCGTTGTACAGTCTATCTCCAACATGTTGCGAGGTGCGCTCAACGGAATTTATCGATGGATTCTGGTGGACACCGATGACCCTGAGTTGCATTGTGATGCCGAGGCACTCTGTACCGGGTATGAGCGGTATGTAGCAGAAGAAGTACATAATCAGCAACTCCTTCAGTTCATGCAGGTTCTCCAGCAGTTACCGCAACTAGCGCAGGAGATGCGAATTGAGCGGTTAGCCAAACCTATTTTGGACGCATTTCAGCTTGAACCGGATGCACTCCTCAAATCACCGGAAGAGAAGCAAAAAGATCAGCAGCAGCAAATGCAACAGATGCAGATGCAATTGCAAATAGAGGCTCAAAAGAAGTTGCAAGAAGGCCAGATTGAAGAACAGTTAGCCCGTTTAAAGGCCGCACTGGAAGAGAGACAGAGCATTGGGCAGCAACGGAGGGATCTGGAGATTCAGCGAGTTCTCAAGATGATGGATCAGGGTCAACCTGTTCAACCTACGGATTTTTCTGATTTGTCGATTATGCTCAAAGAGGAGTTACGCAAGCTGGAACAGCAACAGGTGCAGCAGAATCAACAAGAGCAACAAAAAGAATTAGAACGTCAAATCTTGCTGGAGGAATTATCTCGTGAACAAATGGCAAGCCAACAACCCCCAGCAGTACCCTCTAACTCCCGAGGAAATCGGGGTCTTGCGACAGAGCAAGATATGGCAGCATATCGAGGAATGGATCAGAACCAAGAGCAAAGCCGAGCAGGAGAGGTTGTCGAATCCGGTTAGCTCAGAAGATTTACATCTGCACAACGTCCGAGTCGGCAGACTTCAAGCCTTTAAGGAGATCCTCTCCTACCCGGACAAATTACAACTTTAATGAAGATGCTATATGGCAGAACAAGAAACCGCAGAACTGGTTGAAGAAGTTGAAGAGGTAGACTCCGCAGAAGAGACCCCTGCTGAGATGACTGCTGCTGATCTGTGGTCTTCGATTGTTCAAGAAAAGCCAATTCAAAAACCTAAAGCCGAGGAACCGGAACCTGAAGAAGAACCGGAACCTGAAGAAGAACCAAAGCCAGAACCTCCCAAAGATGAGCTATTGAATGACCCAAAGCTTGTCAAACGATTTCGGGATTCTCAGGCATTCATTCAGCAGTTAAAGGCTGAAAACAAGGAGATGAAGGATAACCTTCAGCAGTTGCAAGGACAGTTGCAATCTGTGCAGCAGGTTAAGCCTCAAGCAATTCCTGATGAAACACCTACGGTTACCAAGCAGGATCTCAAAGAGTTTCTTGCTTCCATGCCAGAGGATGTCAGGGATGAAATTGCAGCGTTTCCTGATTTGTTCAGAGGCATCAACCATTTGATTGAGCAGAAGATCAACTCAGTGAAGCAATCAGTCGAACCGGACTTAGCACAAGTTCGGAAAGAACGACAAGCCAGACAAGTTGAAGTTGCCCTTGCCAAACGACATCGGGAAGCCAACCAACAACTTGGGATCACCAATGCAGAAGATTTGGATTTCAACAATCCGACTTTTGCTCAGTGGGTTTTATCCAGTAACTGGCGGAAATCTGTAGTCACAGACTTTAGCGATTCTGCTGGGTTTGTAGACCTGATGCGAGGTTTTCTCTATGAGTACCCCTCCGAAGCTAAAAGACCCCAAGCTGAACCGGAAGTGGAAATAGACACCACAAAGAGGGAGGAACGTAGAAAGACAGCATCCACCGTAGTTTCCCGAAAGCCAGTTCAGAAGAAACCTCCTGCACCTATTAGTAACCCAGATGACAAGTCGAGATTCTGGGAAAGAATAACGAATGTAAGTTAATTTAGGAGACCAAAATGGCTATTACGACTACCGCTTACGCTACGACTAGCGGTAATCTTTACGGAGACCTGTCAACCGAAGATGCGTTGACGATTCAAAGTAAGATGCTACCTGTAGCGAAGAAGAACCTAACCTTTGCAAGGTTTGCTCAGAAAGATACCAAGGGCCGCAATGATGGCAACGTCATGCGACACAGACGGTACAAGAAATTTCCTCTAAACGATACACCGTTGGGAGAGGGTGTGACTCCCGATTTTGACCAGCTAGAATCAGAAGTGGTCAGCACGACCATCCGCCAGTACGGTAGATATGTGCCTGTGACCGACCTGATGGAACTGTTGGGACAAGATCCCTACATCGGTATTATTACAGAACGTCAGGCGCAGCAAGCTGCAGAAGTGATTGACCTGTTGTGCTACAAGACCTTCCGTAATCCAGCCAACACCATTTATGCTGGTGGGGCCGCAATTACCTCTCGTGCTGCAGTCAACGGGGTAGTGACCACGGCTGATCTGGATCGTGCAATCCGACACTTAGAGGGTCTAGACGCAGAGAAACTGACAGAGATGCTAGCAGCAACTCCTGACGTTTCCACGCAACCTCTGCGACCTAGCTATGTTGCGATCTGCCACCCGATCTTGCGCTACAATCTAGAGGCTCTAGTTGGTTTTGTACCTGTCGAGCAGTACGCCAATAGTTCACAAGCAATGGACTATGAGATTGGTTCCTACAAGGGAGTTCGCTTCCTCGTAACCACTCAAGCAGTTGCTTTTGATCGGGATGGAGACAATTCTCTCGGTGCTGGCGCAGCAGGGACATCTCTCGTAGAGGATGCTACCAGTTCATTTGCTGAAGTTTACCCGATTGTGATCTTCGCAAAAGATGCCGTAGGCACTGCAACTATCGGGGGGATGGACAGCATCGTTCCTAAAGTTGTACGCCCAACACCAAGCGGAACCGATCCCTTGGGTCAACGTGGTACAGTAGGATACACTTTCATGCATAGCCAGTTAATTCTTAACGAAGACTGGATTATTACAATTGAATCAGGT
>Ga0102963_1001468_pt1 | contig 10378 bp, 9 predicted proteins | sample SalPon2_C_H2O_MG_2_FD_84522 | JGI IMG/M metagenome (GOLD analysis project Ga0102963, IMG submission 84522) | Salt pond water microbial communities from South San Francisco under conditions of wetland restoration - Salt Pond MetaG SF2_C_H2O_MG | ecosystem: Environmental > Aquatic > Non-marine... | reverse complement strand
TTTTCCAAGCGTCTCAACAGAGGGTTCAAGATCATCCTCTGAGGCAAGCCATCCAGTTTTGTGCTGGTAATAATTTCCTCTGGCGGTGTCTGCAAATAGATCGCTTTTGTCGCCTCAGGTACCGGCGACTCTTGGGTCAACAAAAAGCGCGTTCCCATGGCGATGCCAGACGCACCCAGGGCTAACGCTGATACCAAGTCAGCGCCTTCGCTGAAACCACCCGCGGCCACAACCGGCACGTTAACGGCCTTGCGCACCTGTTTCAACAAGATAGACGTCGCGACGGATCCAGTGTGCCCGCCGCCTTCGCCGCCTTGAACCACGACAATATCCGCACCAAACTCAACTGCCTTCACTGCGTGCTTGAGAGCACCCACGGTTGGCATGCACACAATTCCTGCGTCTTTCAGACGTTTGACCGCCGCGGAAGAAGGCGAGCGACTGTAGCTAACCGCTCTCACCCGATGCTCAATGCACAAATCAATGATTTGTTCGGCGTGCGGGACATACATATGGAAGTTCACACCGAAAGGCTTATCCGTCAGGCTTTTGATCTGCTTGATGCCTTGCTCAATTTCCTCGAGCGTCATCACCGCTCCCGCCAAAAAACCAAAGCCTCCGGCATTCGCGGTCGCGGCGACCAGCACAGGATCCGCAACCCACCCCATAGCGGTTTGGACTATCGGATAACGGCAACCAAGGCGCTCTGTTAAAGCTGTCTGCATGTTGTATTCCTAATTCGATGGACGGTTCTGCCCAGAGTCAGTTGAATTAGAGCGCGTTTGTCCCGTGCTTGTATAGAGCACCAAGTAATGCAAGTGGACGATAGTAATGACACCAAAACATTTGCCTCGCAATGTTTTATCGCGAATACTCCTTCAACGCTGAAGCGTGGCATCAAACAATAAACCCATTATGTCCGAGCGAGGTTTTCATGAGCGAATTTAGTGCACCCCATCACAACGCAGTTGCGCAATTGACGGGGCCCGGTGCTCCCTTTGAAGTGATAGACCACGAACACGAAGGAGTTTCTTTTAAGGCCTTCAAGAATGCTCCTAAGTCGCTTGTAGAGGTTCTGGCGCCCGGACGCGGATTCGCCGAAAAGCTGTTTTTACAGTATATGGGTGACAGCTACACCTTCGATTCTTTCTTTGATGCTGCCGATAAAATGGCCGCCGCTTTGCAATCTGACTTCGACATAGAAGCAGGAGATCGGATCGCCATCGCAATGCGCAACAGACCCGAGTGGCTTATCGCATTCGTTGCGATTGTTCACTGTGGCGCAACAGTCGTGCCGCTTAACTCTTGGGGCCGCTCAGAGGAGCTTCATCAAGGCTTAACGGACAGTGAGTCTAGGTTAGTAATTTGTGACGCCGACCGCTTGAGCTTCATTCGCGCGGCAGGTGATACCCTGCCAGCAATCGTGGTGGAACCAGATGCGAAGGACGCGGCGAACGCTCTGTTTTGGGATGTCATTCAACAAGCGGCAAAAGAAAACTTCCGCGTACCCGATATCGCGCCTACAGATCCCGCTATTTTACTGTTCACCTCCGGCACCTCGGGCCGCCCCAAAGGCGCCCTATTTACGCACTTCAACTGCTGCCAGGCACTGATGAATGTGGAGTTCATTGGCGCGGCGACGTATATGACCAATACCGAAACCATGAACAAGCAACTGGCAAGCCCAGTGCCACCGAAAACGCTGCTTGCCGTTCCTTTGTTTCACATTAGCGGTTTATTTTCGCAGTTCATTATCAACTGCCGGCACGGACGCGGCCTATACATGATGTATAAGTGGAACGCAGAAGAGGCGGCGAAACTGGTTAAAGAAGAAAAAATCACCGTGCTGATGGGCGCCTCAGCGATGCTGTTAGACCTGCTTCTGCACGATGACTTTAAAGATGTAGATCCATCTATCATCACCAACGTCAGCGCCGGCGGTGGCGCAACACCAGGAAAACTACACAACCTGTACAACGAAAAGCTGGACAATGCGATGCCCGGCGCAGGATGGGGCTTAACAGAAACGGGTGGCACAGGTGCTGCATTTACAGGCTACATGGTCTCAGCTCGACCCGGTTCAAGTGGCTTCCCGAGCCCAATTATCGAGTTTAAGTTCTGCAACGAAGACGGCAATGAAGTGGAAGACGGCACGCCCGGCGAAATATGGGTGAAGTCATCCACCTGCATCCGGTCGTATTTCAGCGGTGCTAAAGACGACTCTGATTTCGACGAGGGTTGGTTTAAAACCGGTGACGTGGGCTACCTCAATGAAGATGGCTTGTTGTATATCTGCGACCGTGTGAAAGACATGATCATCCGCGGTGGCGAAAATATTTATCCCGTTGAAGTCGAGAATTGCTTACTGCAATTCCCCGGATGCGCGGAGGCAGCAGTGGTGGCGATCGAAAGCGAGCGCTTTGGCGAGGAACCCGCGGCCGTAATACGATTGCATGAGGGCCATGAACATCTGACCGGTGAAGATGTGATTCGGTTTTGCAAAACGCACCTTGCGGGATTCAAAGTTCCGGTTGAGGTCAAATTTGCCGAGACGCCTTTCCCACGCACCGCAACTGAAAAACTCATCAAGGCCGAAATCAAAAAAGCGTATTTTGCTAAATGAGTAGTGAAGCCGTTCGATATTTAGCCTCGAGCGAGCCCAAAGGGCATCAAGCCCGCAAAGCGCTGGCAACTCGCGAGCGCATACTCGGAGCGCTTATTGAACTCATCAATGAATCGGGGTTAGCGGGCGCCACATCGAGCCAAATTGCTCAACGGGCAGGCATTACTTGGGGCGCCGTTCAGCATCATTTTGGCAACAAAGATGAAATTATGCTGGCCGTGCTATACCGAGCGCAGGATATTTATTTGAGCCAATTGTCTGAGGCAAAGCTTAATGAAGGGCCGATTGAAGCACGCATCAATCGCTTCGTTGATACCGTGTGGGAACATTATCGCAGCGATCTCTATTTTGCTTTCTCCGAGATCTTGCGAGCCTGGCACTTAAATGAGAAAGGGACGGAAAGGCCCGGCTTCTTGGTCGACAAATATCAAGACAAGCACGTCCGCATCATGGCCGAAATGTTTGAAAACTACCCGATTCCCCGCTCTGCTCTAAAGGACCGCGTTCGGTTTGTTCATCGATTCCTCGCAGGCTTCGCCATGGACAAAATTTTAGAACCCGAAGCCCCATTCGAAGCGCAACACATCAAACGAATTAAGCAGGAATTACTGCAACTAACGGCACAGTATCCTCGCGAAAAATCTACCGTAACATCCTTAGGAGGGCTCTGAATGAGCGATCTTGAAACTTTTCGTGCTGAAACGCGGGCTTGGCTGGAAGCGCACTGCCCAGAGTCTCAGAGACAACCCATCCTTAAGAGCGAGCAAATATGGGGCGGTCGCAATCGCGTGTTCCCATCGACCGATGCCCAAAGCTGGTTTGAAGCGATGGCCGATCGCGGCTGGACTGCACCGAGCTGGCCAAAGGAATACGGTGGCGGCGGCTTGTCGCTCGAAGAGGCTAAGGTTTTACAGCAGGAAATGGCTCGGTTGAAGTGCCGCCCACCACTGTATGAAATCGGGGTTTGGATGTTTGGTCCGGCCCTAATCGCGTACGGCAACGAAGCACAAAAACAAGAACATATCCCTAAGATCGTGAAGGGAGAGATTCGCTGGGCACAAGGGTACTCAGAGCCCGGTGCGGGCTCTGACCTCGCGAGCCTCAAAACAAAAGCCGAGGATATGGGTGACCATTTCTTGGTGAATGGCACCAAAATATGGACGACTAATGCGCACAAAGCCGACTGGATATTCTGTCTGGTCCGCACGGATCCATCTGCACCCAAACAACAGGGCATCAGTTTTTTACTGATTGACATGGCAAGCGAAGGTGTATCGGTTAGCCCAATCGAACTGATCAGCGGTGAGTCCGAATTCTGCCAGACCTTCTTTGACAACGTGAAAGTCCCGAAAGAGAACCTCGTAGGTGACATCAATAAAGGCTGGGATGTCGCGAAAGAGCTACTAAAGCACGAACGCACTTTGATGTCGTCCATGGAGTCTATGTCTGAGAAAGAAGACTTCAGCTTACTGGAGCTCGCTCAACAGTACCTCAGCCTGACTGCCGAAGGTGCTATCGAAGACGGCGAGATACGCAGTCGCATAGCGCAGCTACTCATGGAAATGGAGGCGTTTGAGCAACTTAATGAGCGTATGTTCTATCAGTACAAGGCCAAACAGGTAGACCAACGTTTAGGCATGCTGCTCAAACATATCGGCACCAAGCAGCTGCAGCGAAAAGACGAATTGATTCTGGAAGTACTGGGTAATAAAGCTCTGAGTTGGACAGCACCTACGGCAAACCAGCAAGAGCATATCGTGACACGTAACTGGGCATTCAATAAGTCTCACACTATCGCTGGCGGCACCTCCGAGATTCAACTGAACATTATTGCCAAACGTGCCCTGGGCATGGCCTCTTAATTACAAGGAACGCATTGTGATATTCAACGAAGAACAAAGCATGCTGAAAGATACGGCGCGCGCCTTCATAGAAGAAAACGCGCCGGTGGAGAACTTACGAAAGTTACGTGCCGACCCCGAAGGGCCCGCGTATGACCAGATTCTTTGGCAACAACTTATCGAACTGGGCATCCCAGCAGTTGCGCTCGACGAAGCGAATGGTGGACTCGGTTTCGGCTACATGGGCCTCGCCGCCGTGCTCGGCGAGACCGGCCGCAATCTTGTAGCGACACCGCTGATTTCCAGCGTCACATTCGCCTCGAGTCTAATCCAGCTGGCGGGTAGCGAAGAACAAAAGGCACGCTGGCTACCCAGCCTAGCGTCGGGCGAGATTACCGCCACGGTAGCCGTGCAAGAAGGCCGCCACTTTAACCCCTCCACCATCCAAACGCGCTACGCAGCAGGCGCGTTAAGCGGCACGAAAACCATGGTGATGGACGCACAAGAAGCCGACCTCATTCTCGTGATTGCTAAAGATGCCTCCGAACAACTGTGTGTTGTAGCGCTTAACTCACTCGAAGGCGTCCAGCACGAGCGTTACATCCTGATGGACGGTCGCAAGTTTAGTGACCTAGGATTCAAGGATCTGAGCGGTGCAGAACAGATCGGCGAGGGAAATCAGCAAGACGCCATAAATAAAGCTGTCGACATTGCAACTACCGCACTCGCTGCTGAGATGATCGGCGGTGCCGAGGCGCTGCTTGAGCGCACGGTGTACCACTTGAACGAACGTGAACAATTCGATGTCAAACTAGCGACCTTTCAGGCCCTGCAGCATCGCTGTGCCGAAATGTATTGTCAGCTCGAGCTGGCTCGCAGCGCCGTCTTTTCCGCCTTTACTCGCCTAGATCAAGGTAGAGATATCGCCCAAGCCGCGAGCCAAGCCAAGGCACTGGCAAACGAGTGCTACCAACACATCAGTAATGAAGCCGTACAGATGCATGGCGGCATGGGTATTACCGACGAACTCGATATCGGCCTTTTTCTCAAACGCTCTCGCGTATGCAATCAGCTATTTGGTGACGCCAACTTTCACCGCAGACGCTACGCCGATCAAATAGGTATCTGAAGATGCAAGGATTACGCTGCTTGATATTCAATGACGCGAATCTAGACACACTCAAAGAGCGCGTACTAGGCGCAGTCAAAACACTACCTGACTCGGTCAGTGTGCGCGTTTTGATCAGCGATTCCGATTCGACGATAGCGGCTGGGCTCTCGCAAGAAGGCGCACCGCCCTTACCCTCAGCTTGCATCAGCATCGATAACATGAGCGAAGCCGATACTCTAGGCTACGACCCCCTCTTATCGTCGCTCTTCCCCGGGAGCGTGGTGGCGCGCTGTGAAACGCGAGAGGTCTTAAACCCGAACTCACCACTCGGTATGCGAACGCCCGGAACGGTTCAGCTCTGCACGTTTAAAAAGCGCTCCGATCTGGATCGCGCCTCGTTTATACAGCGTTGGCTCGGCGACCACACTGCGGTTGCAATCGAAACCCAAAGTACCTTCGGCTACTACCAGAACTTAGTGGCGGCGGATTGTCACGCCCCGTTTGATGCACTCGTGGAGGAGCACTTTCCAATCGAAGCAGCGACCTCTCCTGAAGTGTTCTTCGATGCACCGAGCGATACAAGAAAACTGCAAGAAAACGTAGCCCGCATGATGGCAAGCTGCGAACGTTTCATCCAACAAGACACCATTAATGTAATTCACATGAGTGAATACAAAATACGATAAGGAGCAGATATGAGCGACGGACTAGCAGGCAAAGTTGCCTTAATTACCGGAGCAGGGCAGGGCATTGGCCAAGGCATCGCCTTTTCACTGGCGAAGCGCGGCGTAAAAGTGGTTGCTGTTGGCAGAACGCTCTCAAAATGCGAAGACACCGTATCAAAAATTAACGATCGCTTTGATGAAGAGGCGCTTGCCATAGAGTGTGACATCAGCAATCTAGATGCATTACCCGGCGTCATTGAGCACGCGGCATCGCATTTTGGTCGTTTGGATATTCTGGTAAACAATGCGGTCAGTGCAACAATTAAGCCCCTACTAAGCCTTACCCTCGAAGACATTAACAAGGCGATGATAACAGGCCCAACTGCCACACTGTTGCTTATGCAAGCGGCGTATCCGCACCTTAAAAAGCAAGGCGGGTCTATCGTTAATATGGCAAGCTCAGCAGCTAAGCGCTGGGATATGAGCAACTATGGATTGTACGCTGCTGAAAAAGAAGCCATCCGGGCTCTTACCCGAACGGCGGCCAGCGAGTGGGGCGCCGACAACATTCGATCAAATTGCATACTGCCACATGCCAAATCACCTGCTCTGGCATGGTGGACAGCAAACCGTCCTGAAGAAGCCGCAGCCTTTGTAAAAACCATACCAATGCAGCGTATTGGTGAGTGCGAGGAAGATATCGGCGAGTTCGTCGCGATGCTCTGCTCAGAACAAAGTCGTTATGTGAGCGGACAAAGTATCGCTGTGGACGGTGGCCAAGCCTTCATGGGCTAATTGTGCAGGGACCCGCCCTTTCCTGAAAGCCGCGATTCGAGCAAACGGTGTGTGTCTCGTTAACCACACGAGATGAACCCATCCTCGATCCGTGGCTCCGAGGGCTAGGGGCGCCAAGTCATACACTAGAATAACAGGGCGCATTCAATACCCTAAAATAGAGGTTCAAAGCGCTTTTAAAGCACAGTGCCAAGATATGAAAAAGCCGGGCTAGCCCGGCTTTTTTTTGCGAGTCCTACTCTACTAGGAATTGACCATACCAGCGGCGGAATTTAGCAAAGGGGCCATCACCGTCGCACAATAAAGGACGCTCAAAATACCGTTTACGATCCCAAATCACGCGGTCTTCTTCCATTTGCTGGTGAATGTTTGCGATTAAGGCTCGGCCCATTTTCCCTTTCGACCCATCTACGTCCTCTTTTTTCTGGTAGAAGGCATAGTGCGCACGCGTAATTTCACTCGTTACGGGGCTCACAGTCGCCACCAAAATGGTTTCAACCAAACCTTTGAAGCGCACGACGCTCAAACCGGGGCCTACGTTAGCATTTTCAATGCTGCCCTCGATTTCACCTTTAGGGGTGGGTTGGCGCGTTTTCAAAAAGCCGCGTCGCTTGTGCCCATCAAACTCCATTACTTCTGCATCGGGGATATCGTTGGTACCGTGCACGAACATGAAATGTGCGGGGTCCACCGCGTTTTCGCCCATTTCTTGCATGTGGGTGCCAATTTGCCACTCATGCAAGATGGGTTCCGCCCAATCTTCTGGATTGTCGTTCAGCTCAGGAATCGCCTCGGGCTCAAATAGAGGGTCGACTCCATGTGGGTGGTACCAAACGATGATTGAGCCGTTTATTTCGCGGGTGGGCCACGCCTTTAGCACGGATTCTCCACGCTCAACTTTAGGCGGCTTATTCTTTGCATACGGAATATGAGTACACTGACCTTCGCCATTAAACTGCCAGCCGTGAAATGGGCATACGATACTGTCACCAACGACTTTAGCCCCTTTACCCATCTGCTCACGGATACCATAGCCCAGATGTGCTCCCATATGTGGGCAATACGCATCAACTGCTTTGGCTTCGCCAGACTCGGTTCTGAAAATCACGAGATCTTCGTTAAAGTAAAATACGGGCTTGGACTCACCAGGACCGATTTCATTTGTGTACGCGACGTGGAACCACCCATAAGGCATGGGTAACGGAATACTTACATTGCGTTTTTCGTTGGTAACTGTCATAGCTCCCTCCTAGTAATTAGCGAACGGCACCACCGCCGTCGACTGAAAGTAGTTGTCCTGTTATGAAGGACGCACGATCTGAACACAGGAACACCACCGCGTCTGCAATCTCTTCTGGCTCACCTATACGCCCCATCACCGCAGACTTTTTGAGGCCTTCAGCAATCTTGGGCTGCTCCTCGAAGTAGCGCTCCACGCCGGGCGTGCGAATGACGCCGGGTGATACCGCGTTAATACGAATACCCTGAGCGCCATATTCCGCAGCCGAGCTCTTGGTAAGAATATTCACTCCGCTTTTCGCGGCCGCATACGCTGTATTGTAGGGCTGGCCTTTCAAAGACGAATTTGAAGATATGTTGACGATGCTGCCTTTGCCTGCCGCGAGCATAACTTCGAGCTCATACTTCATGCAAAGCCAGGTATTGGTGAGGCACATCGTCAAAGTGTCATCAAACACCTTGCGCTCAAACTGATGTATTGGGCCTGCCCCGCGACTTAATGCTGCGCTGTTACAAGCAATATCGAGACCACCAAATGCCTCTACCGCCGCATTAACCATCCCTCTAACCGCCTCTTCATCACTGACATCTGCGACGGCCAGCACGGCTTCACCACCCTCTGCTTTAATCAAATCAACCGTTTCTTGCCCCGTCTCTGCATTGAAATCGGCAACCAATACTTTGGCACCTTCGCGCGCAAACGCTCGAGCAATAGCGCGGCCTATCCCCCCGCCAGCACCCGTTACAAGTCCAACTTTGTTTTCAAGTAGCGACATACAGCTAATCCTTTATTCGCGATATTTTTTTACTTTGGTATAATTTTTAACCATAGTATATTTTTTAACAAAAAGTGCAATATGCACAATGTAGTACAAAGAGACGATCCGAATATGAGCCAAGCCACTCCACTGCCATTGCGCGAACGCAAGAAGCGCGACACTCGCCGACGCATTTGTGATGTGGCCAGTCACTTATTTGTTGAAGATGGATTTGATTCGACAACCGTTGAGGCCATCGCCTCAGAATCACACATCTCCAAACCGACTTTCTTTAACTACTTCGCCAGTAAACAACAGGTTCTTTCCGAGCTCATGACGCGAATGGACGAAGAATTTGTTCGATACATCGGCCATGCTGTGCAAGAGGGTCGATCAACACGTGAACGGCTTTCGATATTAATGAATCAATCGGCGGAGCATATTGAGCGGCACCCTAAGCTTACACGCTTACTCCTTGTTGAAGGCATGAGTGACTTAGGTGACCCAAACGTCGACACGTCGAGGATGGCGCGCTTGAATGGCGCCATGTCGATCTTAGTCGAGACAGGGCGCGCCCAAGGCGATATCGGCACCGAGTTTTCCACCGAATTGCAGGTACAAATTTTAGTAGGCGGCTACCTCTATGGATTGCTGAACTGGCTATCGGGCACAACCCGGCCGCTGCATTCAGCGCTTCAAGAAACCGCCAATTTTTTAGCTGAGGCCTTGGCCCCCAAAGACAGTGAGTAATTTAGTATGTTATTGGACGCATTTAGACTAGACGGAAAAATCGCCCTAATTACAGGTGCCGGTAAGGGTATCGGGGAACGCATCACTCTGGCATTTGCCGAAATGGGTGCCAACGTAATCTGTGTAGCTCGAAGCCAAGACGACCTAGACCGTGTAGCGGCGCAAGCCCGTGAGTTCGGTGTCGAAGCGCTGGCGATTTCCTGTGACGTCACCAAGGATGAACAGCTCCAAAATGTCGTTGATCAGGTAAGGGCTAAATACGGAAAGCTCGATATATTAATCAATAATGCGGGTGCGCCAGGAAAAGGCTATGGCCCCATGACGCAAGTCACTAAAGCGCGATTCGAGCACACCGTGGGGATCAACCTAACATCCGTTTACGCGCTTACGCAGCTTTGTTTGCCCCTTCTGCAGGCAGCGGAGAGTGCGACTGTAGTCAACGTCAGTTCTGCGCTTGCATGGATGGTCGATCGGAACTTCGCCTCCTACGCGGCGGCCAAAGCAGGCGTGAATCAACTAACCCGTGTCATGGCTTACGAGCTGGCACCGAACATTCGCGTGAACGGTATCGCGCCGGGCGCCGTCGATACACCCAG